>MAAC01017928.1_pt1 | contig 26585 bp, 19 predicted proteins | sample 1115981 | NCBI WGS metagenome assembly MAAC01 (sample SAMN04961126, study PRJNA320927) | seawater metagenome | isolation source: sample BD02T64 sea water enriched with oil for 64 days | place: USA:Gulf of Mexico | collected 2013-07-27
AAATAATAGCACAACTAATAGTGCAATGGTTTTTTTCATAGCCTTTTATTTTAAAACAGTTGCTAATATAAAAAAAATATATAATCAGAATGAAGAAGTTAGAAAATAGTTACTGGTTTTGTTGTGTGGTTGTTGGGAGTTTTGAATTATGAGTGTTTAGTGTAGAAGGGGGGGCAAAGTACAATGTGATCATGGTATAAATTGTACTGCCAGGAGCTAGAAGCCAACATCCATCCTTAGCATCAAGAATTTATTCGATACAATATGTCATACCTCACGTAGTAAAAGAAGTTGAATTGGTACAAGGTGTAGTTAAGAATGAGTACTTTGTTTTCTTTTATTTGAATAAGTTGTTCTTTTAACGGTGGTTACCCGATCACTGTACTCAATTTAAACATTGGTAAATACATTGCTATTAATATTACAGCAACAATCCCGCCCAAAATTAATATAATAAACGGCTCTATGGTAGAGCTAATCATTTTTGACTTGTAATCTATCTCTTGATTGTATTGATCAGTTAAGCGCTGGAAGATGGTTTCATTTTGATTTGTCTCCTCTGCTACTTTAATTAAAGAAATCATCTTAGAATCAAAAACCGTATGAGGCTGTAAACTTTCGTGTAAACTTTTTCCAATGAGTATATCTTCTTCTACAGCACTTAATGCTTTTTGAAGAGGGTAATACGCTACCATTTTTTTTGTGAGTCTTATTCCGTCTAGTAATGGGATTTTAGCAGAAGTTAATAGTGTGATTGCTTGTGTGAATTGAGCTATTCTTACTTTTCTAATAAATTCCCCAACAAAAGGAATTTTTAAAACGACTAAAGAGGTTGTTTTCTTATACCAAATTTTATTTTTATTAAGCTTAATAAAAATAAACAGAGCTATAACGAGAATAATAACAATAAAGTAATAAGCTTGGAACATTTGTGATGCCGATAAGATGATTTTTGTTATCCACGGCAACTCAACTTTGTTTTGTTTAAAAATATCGGCAAACATAGGAACAACAAATTGTAACATGAAAAACACGGCTAAAAATGCAGTAAACAAAACAACTATTGGATATGATAAGGCACTTGTAATTGTTCTTTTTTGTTCGTTCTTTCTTTTGAAAAAGATTCCTAATTCTTTTGTTATTTTCTGAATCGTGCCAGTTTCTTCTCCAATTTTTAGAGAGTAATATTCATAATCAGAAAATTCTTTTCTGTCATTAATGATTTCAGAAAAACTTTTACCTTCAATCAAGCTAGACACCATATTTCCAATTAGTAGCTTATCAGCTTCTTTTTTTTGTTCATTTACTAATAACTCCAGTGCTCTTTTCAGCGTTAAGCCTGCCTCTAATAGGACATTCAATTCCATATAGAAAGCTTCTTTCTTTTTATTAGAAAAAGAGTTGCCAAATAATGAGATTTCTTTTTTCAGTAAAGCATCGATATCAAAAGAACCTTTAGAAGTTTTCTTTTTTTTGTTGGTGTTGTCTAATTGAAAAGCCATAGTTTAATTATTCATATAATGAGCTGCGTCTTTGGTTTTAAAAACAAAAATATTTTTTGAACTGAATGATTGATTGAATTTTAAATGTATCCCGTCAATCAATTTACTAGTTACAGCTGTATTCTCTAATAGAAACTTTTTTTCAATAGTTTTTAAATGAAAAGTGTCTTTTTTTCTTAAAATATAATTAGAACCGAACTCGTAACTTATTGTATCTATACTGTTATAAAGAATGAGTCCTTTTTCTTTTGTTAATAGTACTTTATGTGTATTCATATCGTTTGTTAAAACACGCTCTAACAGTTGTATTTCTTGTTGATCATTGAAATTAGATTGTATTTCTTTTACCTGTTTTTGAACCAGCCCTAAAATTGTAAATGTTAAAGAAATCACGATACTAGAAATAATTAATACAACTAGCAATTCACTTAAGGTGAAGGCTTCAATTTTTTTAATTTTCATAAAACACAATTTTTCGTTCGACTTTTTTATTGGTGTTTTTATGAATCGCAGAAATATTGATTAATGTATAATCACCTTCTTTTTCCTTTGTTAAATTAACGATCCAATTACCCTCGTTAAAAGAATCAGGGAGCGTTAATTTTTTAAAATTGTTTTGATAAGTTATCTCATTTAGTATTTGATCAATCTTAGAAGTGTCATTCGTTATTCTTTGTTGTAGTATGTTGTTTAAGGAAAATATTGTTATTGTAAAGATAATAATGATAATCGTAGAAGCTACAATTGTTTCAGTAATTGATGAGCTTTTTACTTTAATGAAAATCTTATTGAATGTATTTTTCAATCTAACCATTTAGCAATACTTTTTTTTGAATTTGAAAAGAATAAACCAGAGTAGTGTTTGTCAAGTAATTCTGAATTAATAACTCCGTTGTAAATGTGATTCATATAAATTCCTCCAGATTGACGGGCGATAAACGAATTTGTATACACTGATCCGTATACTTCTCCTTTCAATTCTAAATTACTCAAACTATACACTTCGCCATAAATTTTAGACTCTAGGTCTAATAAAATCTGTGGGGTATATAAATTGGTATTAGAGTTAACTAAGTTAATTACAAGCCCTTTTACTACAGTAGCTTTTGAAATAATAATTCCAGTATCTTTTTCTGAGGATTGTTGATTGTCTAGTAACACGAATGCAGAAGGGTATTCTAAAAGACACTTTTTTCCTATCACAATTTTCTTAGTAGCAAAAAGTTGAAGATTGCCTTTAAATTCATCCATTATTTCAATTTTTGGAGCAATTAAAATTACATCCTTTAATGTTGAACTTGCATGTACACGTATTATACTGTCAGATTCTATAATAAAATTTCCGTTTAAAGAAGTGTTGATAATATCAATCAACCCATTTTGTTGATATACTAATGTCTTTTTTAGAAAAGAATTTTGCCTAGTTAATTCGTCGCTTAAATCAAAATACTCAATAGAATCTTGAGTGAATCCAGAAATAAAATTCTCAATGTTTTTCTTATTTGAAATTTCAGGGATACGATCTGAACTTTGTTTGATTTTTCCAAAAACATACTTTTGCTTGTTGTAAGAAACTCCTCCAATATTACCGCTATTAATTCCCCTGCTTGGTATGGAAACACCCCCTGTAATGGTTGTGTTTCCTACAACAATTAATTGTTGGTTGTTATCTTTTAAATATAAGGCTTCTCTTTTAAGGTTTGATGCCCCAATTAAGGCAGTTTTCTGAAAATAATCATTGTTAACCGTTGTCTTTATGTTCATCAATTCAAAAAGACCCCATTGTTTTTTTGTAATAGTAGTGTTTGAGTTTTTAGATGATACTATTGCTAAAGAGTCTGTAACTCCAAAAGGGATTTCAGCCTTTTCAATATACTTAAAATACTGCTGAGTTGTATAAACTGCTTCTTTAAAGTGTTGATGCTTTACTTCAATTCTTTTTTGAAGATACATTAAAGAGATAAAGGCAAATAGTAGAATTACAATAATAACAGAGACAACTATCACTAGTTGTAAAGCACTTGCTTTTATTTTTTTTTGAAAATGCATCAATTATTGTTGCAGTTTTATTGTTTTTCTAGCTGATTTATATGCGATTACAATCTGACCTTTGGACGCTGAAATTAATTTTACATCAAGAAAAGATTGTCCGATTTTTAATAACTCTTGTTGATTTTGAACACTTATAATATATGATTTTTTGCGATTTCCAGTAATCGAACCATGGTAGCTAATTATTGGGAAATTGATCAATGTATTTGTTGCTGTATTTGTTTTTTTTCTGTCAACTATTATTTTCCCTAAAAAAGGATCTCTATAATTTAAAATCACTAGTTTTTCTTTTTCGTTCTGAGGAACAACCGTTTTCTCATTTTTGAATTGAGGAACTGTTATTTTGTCAATTTCAGGATTTAAATATGAATAGATATTATATCCAATCAATCCCCAAATACCAATAACCAACACAGATAAAGTGATTGTTTTGTTTCTTTTATTCATTTAGTAAACTATAAATTTCTTCAATAGATGTTACTCCTTCTTTAACCAATCGTATTGCATTTACTTTTAAAGTAGCAATATTTTTATTCATCAAATAGTCTTCAATATTAATGCTTTTATTTTCAATACTCTCTACGAGTTCTTTTCCTATGGGGATAATTTCATATATAGCTTTTCTTCCTTTGTAACCTGTATGGTAACAAGACTCACAACCTTCTGCTATAAAATGCCTTTTTATAATTGTCGGCAATACTACGGAGAAATCACTTGAATGTAAAGTTGTTTCTTTTTTACAGTTTGAGCATAGTTTTCGAACCAATCGTTGTGCAACACTTACATTTAATGTACTGGCAATTAAAAAAGAAGGAATACCCATATCGATTAATCTAGATACGGTAGACCAAGCAGAGTTTGTATGAATGGTAGATAGTACCAAATGTCCAGTAAGAGCAGTTCTAATTGCCATATTTGCCGTTTTAGAATCTCTTATCTCACCAACCATGATAATATCTGGATCTTGTCGTAAAAATGTACGCAAAGTACTAGAGAAATCTAAACCAATATCTTCTTTTAATTGTACCTGATTGATGCCTTCTAAAGTATACTCAATTGGGTCTTCTATGGTTAAAATATTTGTATCAACTGAATTTAGTAGTTTTAAAGTTGCATATAGTGTTGTTGTTTTTCCAGAACCAGTTGGTCCAGAAATCAACACAATACCATTTGGTTTTTTTACAGAGTTCTTATAAATCGTTAATTCTTCTTTTGAAAACCCTAAATGTTCTAGATCTAAAGATAAACTGTCTTTAGAAAGGATCCGTAAAACTAATTTTTCTCCATGTAGAGTTGGTAAACTAGAAACACGAATGTCAAAATCTTCAGATTCTGTAGCTAAATTGATACGTCCATCTTGAGGCAATCTTTTCTCAGAAATATCTAAGCTTGCCATGATTTTTATTCGATTGACAATTTTAGGGTACTCTTCAAAAGAGATGATATATTTCTCTAATAGTTTTCCATCTATTCTAAATCTAATTCGGTGTTTTTTTTCAAATGCTTCAAAATGAATATCACTACTTCCAAGAGCTTTTGCTTCATGAATTATGTTCAACAAAAAATCATCAGTAAAAGTTAAAGTCGATACACTCTTATTTTGCTCTTTTTTTCTATAGTTTGTTACTAAAAGTGCATCAATGATTTCGGTAGAATCACTAATAAGATCAATTGGGAAACCTAAAACAATTTCTAATTCTTGAGACAATGCACTTCTATTTTTACTGTCCGTTTTTAAAAGTACTACATCATTTCTTTTTTCAAAAGGAATAACTCGGTATTGATATGCTACATCATCATTTATTAGTTGTAGTAATTCGGTATCAATTTGATAGGTGTTTTTCATTTTTATATAAGATATAAATCGACAACATTCAACAATAAATTTATTCCCATCGTTAAAAATATGAACAATGCTTGCAGTCCAGCTAAAGGGACTGTTTTTGACTTCATTTTAGGCTTGAGTATTGTAAACAGAACCAAAGAAAAAATTAAGGAGCCACAAAATAACAATAGAAAACTTACCGTGGGGAAACTAACTGCAAGTACGCCAAAAAAGAGAAAATCACCTAAGCCAATTGCATCATTTAACTTTTTATTCATCACAAATTTCACATATCCCAACAGAATTAGTATAAGTAAGAGTAGTATGCTGAAGTTTAGCATCAAGCTAAATAAAAACATCGTTGTAAATTGAGTTGCATAATGTAAGTATCCTCCAAAAATAATTAGAAGGATGAATAAGAGAACAGTAACTTTTCTTTCCTTAAAATCCTGATAGACAAGTACGCCCAGCCCAAGTAAAAAGGCAGATGTTAAAATTTGTAGCAATTCTATTTGTTTTACAGCAAACCTAAGCAAAAAAAATGATTTCTGCGTTTTTAAAAAACAAGACTAATTTTCTGCTTTTCAAGGTAAAATACTCTAGGTCTAATAAATACTGAAGTACTATGTTATACATCTCACGGTTTTCGGTGAGACAAAATACCCCGTTTTCAGTGAGGAAAATATTGAGAAATATTTTATATATTTATCATCGAATAAAAGAAAAAATTGCTAAAACATAAATCACAATAATTTTTAAAGTCAAAAATGTTGCTTTTTTTTAGGCAACATATTTTGTGATTGAGGCAATTCAAATAAATTTAAATACTTAATTTTTTAACTGAATGAAGAAACTATCATTTCCATTAGCTCTTTTAGCTATTTTATTGTCAATCGGATCATTTTTTTACTCTCAAAAATCATCAGAATTAGTTTATGTAGATGTGAATAAACTACTGGACGGATACAAAAGAACCAAAGTTGTTCGTGCAGAATTTGAAGCGAAAGCTAAAACTTTAAAATCTAATGTAGATAGTCTGGTTATTGGTTGGCAAAAAGAATTGAAAATTTATGAGAAAGAACGTTCAAAATATTCCAAAAAAGAATTGGCTTTAAAACAAGAGTTATTGAGTAATAAACAACAACAAATTAATAATTACCAACAAGCAATTCAAAAGCAAGTAAAGGAAGAAGATAAAAAAGCTTCACAAACAGTGATCAATGACATCAATGATTTCGTAAAAGAATATGGTAAAAAAAATGGATATAAAATTATTTTTGGAGCAAGTGGTAGTGGAAATATTATGTATGCTGATAAAGCGAATGATTTAACTGAGAAAGTGTTAAAAGGTTTAAATGCTGAGTTTTCGGGGAATTAATTTTTATAAATGAAAATAAAAAAAATTCTAGTTTTTGTATATATAATAAGTTTATGTAGTTGTTCTTCAGAAATATTTGAGAATGAACAAGATCTATGGACCTATTTAAAAGAAACGGAGAATGGTTATTTACAGCAGAAAAAAATTAATCGTTACGATTTTTCATTACTATCTATGCCAACAGATTTATTAGTTATACAAGAATTAGGAGAAGACAGGTCGAAAGTAAAAATAAAAAAATTACGCGATAAGTATAAAAAATACATGTATTTCACTTTATCAATCTCTAGAGATAGCAAGGAGTTGTTAAGTGCTGCTCCAAAAACCCGGCAAGAATTTGGAGAGATGGTTAACCAATTAGCATTTGGAATGAAAGAAAAGGTACATCTATTTACTCAAAAGAAAGATACATTAACAATGTTAGATTACAATTACCCAAGAATGTATGGTATGAGCCAATCTACGAGTATACTTTTTGTGTATCCAAGAGAAAAAAAATACTTAAAAGAAGGAGTCCTAAACTTTACGATACAAGATATAGGTACTTATACAGGTGAGGTGAGATTTAAAATAGATGTAAATCAGATTAAGAAACAGTTAAGATTAAAGTTATGATTTTAAAATTATTTACCTTTATTTTATTATTATTAGTAACGGTGATTTCTCATGGACAAACACTTGGTTATGATAAGATGAGACCTTCTCAACTTATATTAAAAAATGGTGATACTTTGAATGTAATTGGAAAACTAAAATCAAATGTATTTAAGTACAAAAAATATAGCAAGGCAAAACCAAATAAGATAGGGTATTCTGAAATAGAATCAATTAAAATTAGATTTAAAAAAGATTTCATTCAAACTTTCAAACTCCTTTCGGTAAAAGGAGGTAAAATATTACCTGTAGAAGAGCTTGTTGTTGGGCGTAAAATCTCTTTATATGGCGTAACAAATAATTTCATATCTAAAGGTGTTGGTGGTATGCGATTTCAAGGAACTGCTATTAGATATTATATAATGAAGCAAAATGATTATGAGCTCACAAAACTAGGAGATTATAGTTTTCCTTTTAGAAACTTAAAAGAAAAAATAAAAACTCTTTTTAAAGATTGTGATTTGCTTTTAAAAAAGATAAAGAATAAAGAGTTTAGAATGCGAAGTGATGTTCAAAAAATGTTTGTGTTCTATAATAAAGATTGTAAATAAATTAAATTACTATGAAGAAAGTTAAATATTCATTTAAAGTGTCATTGCTTTTTTTAGTTTTGGGGCTAGTCTCTAATATTCATATTATTGCTCAGTCTCAAGGCCCAGTGGCGCCAGAGGCAGCAAGTTTTGAGCCTATAGACGCAACAGATATGGTGAACCTCTCTACAGGGGGATTTACTTATGTATTGCCAATACTAAACGTTCCATCACCTGAAGGAGGGTATCCATTAGCTTTGGCTTATCATGCAGGTATAGCTATGGATCAAGAATCTACCTGGACAGGGCTGGGCTGGAATCTTAATGCTGGCGCAATAAACAGATCTGTAAATGGATATCCAGACGATTATAACTCTTCCCTTATTAACGAATATTTTTATGATGAAGGAGATAAAGAGTCAATATATAGTCTTTCTTTAGGGTATACAAATGGTGGGTTTTCATCAGGACTAGGGTTGTCTTGGGGTTCAAATAGGAGCTTAGGAGGTTATGTAAGTATAGGGTATGGAGCAGGGATTGAGGGTTTTGGAAAGCTTGGGGGAAGTGTAAGAATTGGTACCGATGGTATTGGTATAAGTGGAGGAGCAACTTTAAAAGGAGGTATGACTTTGGGGGTTTCGGCAAGCTCTAATGGAGGTGTAAGTGGCTCTGTTGGTTTTGACAATAATGGGAGTGGTTTCAGTATTTCTACTAATGGGAGTCTAAGTGTAGATTTAGTTCAGAGCTCAGGTAAAGATAATCAAGTTGCAATTGGATTAACCCTTTCATCATCTGGTCTTTCATTAGATGCTAAAATAACGAATAAAACTGGTAATAAGGTTGATGGAGGTGCGGGAATTGGGATTCAACTACAATTTGAAAACACAATACAAATGGGAGATTATACTACTAAAACTAGTGGTTGGATGATTCCACTTGTTGCTCCAACCCCTATTGGAGTCTTCAGTCTCTCTTTTGGTAAACAGGAGTTTAGGTATTATCTTGCAAAAAACGAAAATAATTATGTTTCTGGGCCAGTTTATTATCAAAATGTAACTAACAACTATACTTATAGAGTGACTTGTTATACTCCGGATTACTATGAAGAGCAATCTGAATCTTGTGGGTATTTTACTACAAATAGTCTACAGGAAGCTGAAGATTTCGTTACCGAAAAAGAAAGTGCTAGTGGTCCTTCAGATTGCCAATGCGAAATTAAAACTATAGGAAATGATGCTGCTTTTATGGATATCTACGAGGTTCCATTAGATGGTTTGAATTTGTCTGGAAGCTCAAAAGCAGATTTTAACAACCCCGTTTTTCCTAATTATGATAAATACAATGTTCAAGCACAAGGTTTATCAGGAGGTATGTCTTCTAGATTATTTGATAACGGTGCTCTTTTTGGACTAACTGGTAAAGAAAATAAAGAAGAGTATAAATTAAAGTACTCTATAGATGGCTCAAGTCCAGTTCCATTTTATGCCAAATTCCCTAGCAAACCTTATTTCTACTTTGATAATGAGATAAGTACTTATTCAGGCTTTACGGATGTTAGTACAGCGTTATTTAACAATAGTGATCAATCTAATATCCTTTCATATTATTCAGGAGGTGCTGGATACGGTGGTAAACCCCGAAGAAAGAATGGGAACTATATAGAATATTTTAGTAATAATGAAATTAATAATAGTTACAGCTCTATAAAAAATAAAGGGTTTCTAAAATCTTCAGCTTCTGGTTTTGATAGAACAAAAAAGCCTTTGAACGGTATTGGTGCTTTTAAAGTTACATCTATAGACGGGAAAACTTATCATTACTCATTACCTGTTTATAATCATGAAATAATAACAAGAACATTTGGAGTAATTAATGAAAGGCCTAATGAAAACCAATCTTATTTTGAGAAAAGACAATTGGAAGCCTACGCAACTCATTGGTTATTAACAGCAGTAACAGGACCCGATTTTTATGATAAAAATGAAAATGGCATTGCAGATGAAGGGGATTATGGATATTGGATAAGTTTTAATTATGGAAAATGGTCAGATGCATTTGTATGGAAAAATCCATACGGGAAAGAGTATTTTGAGGCAAATGATAATACAGATACTAAAACATGGATTCGTGGTAGAAAAGAGTTGTATTATTTGGATAAAGTAAAAACTAGAACTCATACCGCTCTTTTTATAAAGAGTCAAAGACAAGATGGGAAATCTGTATATTGGAATTATCAATCCGTAGTTCATAGGAATGGAACAGATCAAAATTCAAATGCTTTTCAATCAAGGTTCTCTATTCCATCACAATACCCATTAAAATTAGACAAAATTATACTAATTAAAAACGAGGATGATAATTTAAGTAAAAGCTATGGCTCATCAAGTGAAGGATATGTAGATATCAAATTCAACGACTCAGAAAAGCCTGAAGAAAGAGCTTATTATAATTTAAAAGATAATGTTATTGATAATGGAGACAATTGGACACAATTAATTGACAAATCAATTAAAGTAATAGATTTAAATTACAATCATGAATTAGCGAAAGGTAGTCCAAACACTCCTTCTATAGGTTCTAGTTTTGGTCGATTAACGTTAAATTCAGTTACATTTAAAGGGAAAAAAGGAGAAAGTGTAATGCCTCCTTACCAATTCTCTTATAAGAATGATCTTTCATATATTTTTGACATAGAAGATAAGGATGGATTTGGATTTAATGCTAACGATAATAGTTTGTGGTCACTAAAAGAGATAAAAACTCCTCAAGGAGGAAGAATTTTAATTGATTATGAGCCTCATAACTTTAAACCAGTTGTCGATTCAAAAATCACTTTTTCTCGCTCTGATCCAGATTATAAAATGACTTTAGACATGGATGGCCAAAATATGAGCACTGGTGCACAACCAAGAGCTTTTATTGTTGAATCTAAAAATGATTTAGGAATGCAAATTGGAGATAGATTGTATATTGACTATTTATATACAGGGACAAAAATCATTTATTATCCGACTGATTATGATGATCAAATTGACTTAGAAGCAAAGTTTAAAGGATGGGGGATAATCACTCAAGACTTGGGGAATAATAAATTTTTTATTTTACCTGATTATCAAAACTACTCATGGCAATACGATACATACAATGGTAGTCAGAATCCTGGTGTTTGGGCTTGTGATTGGTATAATGTTAAATATGATGCAAAATATACTATTCAAAACCCAATAGAAGCTGGAGGTATGAGAGTGTCTAGTTTAACAACTACTGATGGTGTTAAAAATTATAGAACAGAATATAAATACGGCGAAAATGAAGATGGCATAGGTTATGTTAGTTATTTGCCATTTGCTCCAGAATTAGAGAAAGAATTACCTTATAGTTCAGAACTGCCCTTTCCAAATGTTATGTATGAATTTGTTTCTATGGAAACAAAGAATACAAATGACCAATCAGATGGAAAAACGCAGTATAAATTTAAAATTTTAAAAGAAAAAGATGTTAATAAAGCTAAGTTTGGTGATTTATATGAGATTGATGTTTCTAGTCAAGATAAAACAAACACAATTGCTGATAAAAAAGTAAACATTAGTAATTATACAATAAAAGATAATTTGGCAACTTTGGGGCAATTATTAGAAGTATCTTCTTACAACAGTGAAGGCCATTTACTGAATAAAATAGTAAACACTTATTATACTCCTGATGAAACTCCAAATAACTTTGGAAAAACTAAAGAATCTTATCAAAGTTATAAAACTGTTGATTACGTAAATAATACCAGTTACTTAAAAGATAAATGGTTGATTAATACTTCAACAAGAATAAAATACCCAAATTTATTAAAATATTCTACAGAGTATAAAAACAACAATCAATATTCAACAAAATTTAATGATTTAGATCCTATAACAGGACAAGCTAGAGAACTGTTCTCTTATTCGAGTGAGGGTATTAAGTTTAAAACTAAAACGGTACCTGCTTATCTTCATTTTTCCGGGATGGGATCAAAAGTGGTAAATAGTAATAATGTAAATATGCTTACTCAAAAAGCAGCAAGTTATTCTTATTTAATAGATCCAATAACAGGTGATGAAAAAATCATTAATGCTTCTATTACTAAATGGAGTAATGAATGGAATTATAGAGGTTATTCTGGAATTGAGTCTTCTCCTTCAAATATTAGCGAAAAGATTTGGCGCAAACGTAAAACTTTTGTTTGGAAAGGGGATATTGATTCTGATGGAGCTTATCTAGGATATAATCATACTAATGATGATGGTTTTAACTGGGGAATTGGCCAGGCTGGAGAAAATCAATCTAACCCTAAGTGGAATCAAATCTCTCTGATTACTCGTTATGACCATTATTCTTCTAGTTTAGAAATGAAAGATATTAACAATAATAAAGCTTCATCAAAAAAAGGAGATAATGACTCAAAAGTGATAGCAGTTTCAAACTCAGCTTATACAGAAATGTTTTATAGTGGAGCGGAGTATTTAAATGTGACTAATCCTGCGTATTTTGATGGAGAAATAAAATCCAACTATAGGTCATCAGAAAAATATCATACAGGGAAATATTCAATCAAAGTGTCTGCAAATCAGCCAGGTTTTTATACGGTTTTAAGACCAAATGAACACAGAGCTACGAAATATAAAATATCCGTTTGGGTTCATAAAGAAAATTATTCTAACGCAAGAGTGCAAGATGGAGTATCAATAAAACTATTTAATGGAGAGCAAATTATTGCTGGAGATTGGGTGCTTTTAAATCATTATGTAGATTTAACAAGTGAAGCTAAAAATATATATGTGACCTCAAATTCAGGATATGTGTATTATGATGACTTTAGAATACATCCAGTATCTTCTACTATGACTAGTTATGTTTACAATGATTTTGACGAAGTTGCTTTTATAACAGGAGTAAATGGTTTATCAATTTGTTATACATATGATAGTGCTGGTAGATTAAAAGAAACTTTTTTTGAGGCAGTAGATAACCCTTCCGCTGGAATTACAGGCGGGTTTATAAAAGTTCAAGAAAATAAATATCATTATAAAAATAATTAGTTGTTTAATTGAAAAAAAATATATAAATTTGAAAGTCTAATAGGAGAAGTAGCTCATTTAGAGCAATTCTACATTGTAGAGCATTAATCTAGGTTAGAACCCTGACTTCTCCTTTTTTCTTTCTTCATATCTTACTTACAATGAAGAATAGTAGAAGAAATTTTTTAAAACTCACCTCATTAAGTCTTTTAGCAGTTGCGGTTCCATATCCAACGTTTGCAATAGAACGTTTTTCTTTTAAACCTAATAAATTATCTAATTATAGCGAAGCAAAAGAATTAGCAAAAAAAGCAAAAAAGTATTTTTATAAAAAAGAATATTTAAAAGCTGAAGGATTTTATAAAAAGTGTATTGAATTAGTTCCGGCTAACATTAGTTTTTATGATAATTTAAAAGCGGTCTATGGCGCTCAAGGGAAGTATATAGACTCTATAGAACTATTTAAAACAGCCTTAACTAGTAATTCTCAAAACTTAGCATTCCATGATAGAACTGCCCGTTGTTTAATGCAACTAGAGATAGGTAATAAAAAAATGGCTACAGCATACAAGAACGGTTCTTCAAAATCTTTATTAAAAGAAGCTAGAAATATATATAAGAATGCATTAGAAATTAGTCCAGAAAAAGAATACCTATCCATTGGATTAATGAAAGTAAAAAGAAAACTAAGGGAGCAAAACCAAGGGATTGATTACCGTTTAGATAAAGCATATAAAATTGAGAAAAAAAAGAACCTTGTTAAGCATAAAAAAAGGTTTCATAAACATTCAATCCAAGAATTAGAAAATCAATTAATAAAATTAGACTCAAAAAATAGAACAGAATTATTTTTAGCAAAAGACCTTAGGAATAGAGAAGTTACATCTCTAAGAGAAAAGATTATAATTTTAAACTTATTAGAAAAGAAATATAGAAAGAGCGGGGATTTATCCTCTGCAATAAACAAAACATTGCTTTGGCACAATATAGCCCCTAAAGATTCTCAAGCTATAAAAAAACTAAAACGTTTATATTTAAAATCAAAAAATTATCAAGGTTTGATTGATTTTAGAAGAATGCAAATTCAAAACCTGCCAAATGTTTGGAGTCATTTGGGCTTGATTAAAGCTATTGAAATAGGTCATAGAAAAGGGGTAAATGTTTCTTTAGAAGAAATTACAGACATTTGTGACGATTTATTGAGTACTAAATGGAGAGTAATTGGGGCGCTGAAAATATCTATTTTAGATAATAAAGCAAAAAACTTGTTAAGGTTAAACAAAAAGCAAAAAGCAAAAAATATTTATGAAGATATTCTTAAAAAAGAAGATATAAAATCTACTGGATTATTAAATAGAGTCATAAACGGTTATGCTATTACACTTCTGAGGAAAAATGAAATAGAACTATCTAAAGCTATTTTAAAATCTGTTATTTATAAAAACAACACAATAACAGTTGATCAATTGCCCTCGTTTATTTCAAACAAAATACAGATAGCTAATAAAGCTCATAAAAAACAGCTAGTTCCCTTGTACTGTTCTTTATATAGAGTGTATAAAAAACAAGGTTTGAATGAAAAACAGCAAGAGGTGTTAAATGAGATACTAGCGATAGACACTGAAAATAAATTTGTAAAAAAAAGAAGCTAATTATGAAAAAGAAAAAATCCCTTTTGTTTATTGTATTTATTTTCTTTCTTACTTTAAACTCAGTCAATGCACAAGATAAGTATGGAAAAGTGGCTATTTCAGAAGTTTATTTTGATTCTTATGTTGTAGAAGAAAGCGGTTATGCAAATCACCATGCGGGAGAATTTATAGAGTTATATAACAGTTCTACTGAATCTATTGATATTTCTGGATGGAAAATAGAGGATAACGTAACTTCATTTACAATCCCTAATAATACAATTATTGCCTCAGGAGGATTTAAGGTTATCACATTTACAGCAACAAAATCTTTGTTTATTCAACTCTTCCCGGAAGCAGCAGGACATGAACAAGATATTATCTTACAAAGTAATTTTATACTTAATAATAACATTGAGAAAATTCATTTGTTAGATTTAGACAATAATTTAATATCTGACGCATCTTATATCCCTATAGGTTGGCTTGGATCTTCTTTTTTAGAAAATGATTTAGAGAATCTTCTTGAGTTGTATAATTTCGCACCAGTTTATGGTTTCTCTTATCTGGACAATCATGAAAATTTATCACATAGTGGAGCAATTCCTTCTTTTGCAAAAACAGGAATAAGACTTTCTTCACCTGAACCTTTTTATAAGCATATTGTTAAGCCCTACCTTTACCTTCATCTTTTCGAAAATGGAGAGGCAAGACCTTTTGAACTACACCTAAATGTCCCACTATTAAGCTTAGAAAGCAGTTTTCAGACATATAGCCCTTATCAACCAGATCAACTTCAAGAAGACCTACACTGGGTTAATAGCAACTCATATAATATTAAAGGAGAGTTATTGTCTTCAGGAGTTTCTTATTTTGATGATTTGGGTAAAGGAATGCAAAGTCATTCATTAGATATTAAAACAGGAAAAATATGGGTAAATGAAACCCGTTATGATGCCTCTGGTAGATCAGCTTTTAACACATTAAGCTCGCCAATAGGAACAGATTGGGGGTATAAGTCAGACTTCATTAAGAAAATTAATGGAAATACTTTTGCTGATTCAGATTTATTAAACATTATTGATAATAACGCTCCAGAATTAATAGGTAAACAGGAAAATACGTTAGGATATTATTATAGTGATGCAAATTTTGGTAATAAGTATCAAGATGTTACAGAGCATCCGTATAGTAGGAGTATTTATAGTAAATTAAACCCTGGAAAAACATTAAAATCTTTGGGAGGAAGTAAAATTGAAGGAGAATGGAAACAGGGCTATAGTTTTTCTATGCCTGCAGCTCAAGAAATGTATTATGTTTTTGGATATAACTCATTCGATCGTTTACCAGATGTTGTAGAAACCTATAGCAATGTTGGTGTTGGTATATTAAACGACTCAAATAAGTTAATCAATTGGTTAAAGGTAAACAAAACAGTTGTAGAAGACGTTCATGGCAATCAATCTGTCATATTTGTAGATGATGATGACAAAACATTAGCATCAGCCAAAGCAGGTGGGGCAAAAAAATATGACATTATTTCCTTAATTGGGGAACAAAAATATATTGATATCCACTTGCCAAAAGGGTGTGACGGAGATATCTTTTTCTATGGTAGTATCGCAGATTACAGGGTATTCAACTTAAAAACCGAACAAGTAGTTACCAATCCTATAAATCTTCCTTCTGGGTTTTATAGAATAGAATATATTGGCTCTTCTGCACTAAATAAATCTTCAAGCTTAACCTATATAAATAAGACAAGTAATAGCATATCACCTGTTTCTTCAACTTATGCAGGTGTAAAATACAGAGTTAATTATTACGATTTTAGTTTGAATTACTATAATAAAGTTGGTGATTTAATAGCATCATTACAACCACTTGGCTTTAATGATGCTTGTTTAAATAGTCTTTCTGCGACGGTAGGTCATAACCTTAATTTAGTTTCTGAATTCTCAACTAATTCTTTAGGGCATTTGACATATACAAAAAGTCCTGATGAAGGTGAAGCAAATTTTAAATATAGAAAAGATGGACAGATTCGTTTTTCACAAAATAGTAAGCAAATTATAGTAAGTGAATTTTCATACACCAATTATGATAACTTATCACGGCCTGTTGAGAGTGGGGTAAGTACAGGTACTTTTAATTCTTTGAATGCCGATTCTTCGGTAATAATAGTTGGTAAGGAGCAAGTTTTTACTGAATATGACTTTTTAAATTCACCATCATCTTTAACAAGCTTAACGGGGCTAAGTTTAGATTACCACAATCCTAGTTTTTTGGCTGGTAATATTTCAAGAACTAGAAATACAGATGAGAATGGGAATCTAATTTCTCAATCTTTTTATAGCTATGATGTGTATGGAAGAGTAAAATGGGAGGTTCAAAATACGCCGTCTCTAGGAACAAAAACCATCGATTATGAATATGACCCGGTTACAAGTCAAGTTCTAAAAGTTTTGTATCAAAAAAACATGCCTTCAGAAAGGTTTATTCATCGATATAAATATAATATTTCACAAGAATTAGTAAGCGTAGAAACATCAACAGATGCTATTAATTATATAAAACATGCAGAATATAGTTATAATGAAAATGGTTCATTAAAAAGAACGACTTTGGCTGGTGGCCTACAAGGTATAGACTATGTATATAATTTAGCAGGTCAGTTAAAAGCAATCAATCACCCAAGTTTAACAGCCAGTCTTGATCCTGGTGGAGATTCTAACGATTTGTTTGGGATGGTGATAGACTATTATAGCGGAGATTATAACAGAAATGGTGATTTTTCTTTTGTTACTTCGGGCACAAATCAATATAATGGAAATATTAAAGGAGTTACCTCAAAAACCCCAAATTTAGGTGGAAATAATAATGCAGCACAATACTCTTACAGTTATAATAAAAATAATTGGTTAGAATCTGCTACTTTTAGTGGAGGAAATGCTATTTTAAACAATGATTATAAAGTAGATAATATTACTTATGATGCAAATGGAAACATAAAAACATTGTATAGAAATAAAAATACAATTAACGGCAACAGTAATCTGATGGATCAGTTTACTTATGAGTATAAATCTGGGGCATCAAATAAACTAGATCATATTAATGATGCAGTTACAACTAATGGTAATGATGGTGATTTAAAAGACCAAGACCCCAATAACTATAGGTATAATGAAATAGGCCAATTAACAGATAATATTGAAGATAAGGTAAAATACGAGTACAATACGAGCGGATTGGTTACAAAAGTCTTGTTTAATAACTATGTAAAAGTACAATTTTTATATAATGAGAAAGGTTTTAGAACAAAAAAGATAACCAATATAAATAATAGTAATACCATAGTCGAAAGAACTACAGATTATGTTAGAGATGCTGTAGGGAATGCATTGGCTATTTATGAAAATCAAGTTCAGGTAGAATTACCAATTTACGGAGCAAACAGATTAGGGATTTATAAAAAAATAAATAACACCAGCATATATCAACTAACTGACCATCTAGGAAATGTACGCGCTGTTATTGCCAAAGAACAAAATGGTAATGCGGCAGCTTTAGTTTCATCTACCGATTATTATCCTTTTGGTATGGCTATGCCAGGAAGACAGGTTACTGGAGGACAGTTATATAGGTATTCTTTTCAAGGGCAAGAAAAAGACAGTGAAACAGGTAAAGAAGCATTTCAGTTAAGGCTTTGGGATGGTAGAATTGGAAGATGGCTAACAACTGATCCTGCTCGCCAGTATCACTCTCCTTATATGGGAATGGGGAATAACCCTATTTCGTCAATTGATCCTGATGGTGGAGAATCATTTATTGAAAGGCCCGATGATTATAGTGGTCCAATGGGAGATGGAGATTGGTATGTTTCTGATAGACTAAATAATACAGAAAGATGGAAAACAGCGAATTCTTTTAATTTATCTAAAGGATTAGAAGGAGCTTTTGAATATACTACAATTACTCAAAGAACAGCTTTTTATGGATGGTTTCAAAATGAAATATATGCAATGGGACATGAAACTCAATGGGCTGGTGCTGCTTTTGTTATAGCTGGACAAATGGCTGAATTGGACACCTGGAAATCTGCATTTGTTTCTGATGAAGTAGTTGAGTTCGCAAATGCAGGAAATAAAGCGATCTTTAATGATGTATTTGACGATTTAGGAGCAGTGTATTTTTCCAATACGAAAATAACAGGAGCTCAAGCGGAATTATGGGATATGAAAACATTGTATAACGAACAATTTAATGTAGTGGACCCGATCTACAAGGAACAATCAAAACAAACTCTTAACACATTAGCCAAAATGGCTAAAGGAAAAGGAATTTATTGGTTTGGTGTTCCGAATGAGTTAAAAGTAAAAGGTAATATTAATTCCCCATTGGATAGGTTTAATCATGGATGGAATAAAGCAACTGCTTATTATTTGAAGTATCATTTTAAAAAATAAAAAATAAAAAATGAAATATTATATCTGGTTTGGTCTTATATTATTATTTATTGACACGTTATTAAGTGTTTTAGTAATAAACGTATTCAGTTTAAAATTACAAGTAATTCAAATTTCAATATTTAGATTTATAGTATTAGGGATTAGTTTATTTTTATCTTTGGTAGGACTTGAATATGCGTTTAAGAATAAAATGACCTCTATTCTGCTTTCATTTATTTTTACATACATCATCTTTTTTGTCATTGTTTTATTTTTTGTAAATAAAAAAAATTCATTTGAAGATGTGATTATTTTAACTCATACAACTAAGTTGTTTTTGTATTTATATATACCTCTTATTTTTTCATATTTATTGAGTTTCTTTATTGTAAATAAGTTTTTTACAAGTAGTTAATATATCTAATCGTCGCTTGAAAAGCAAAAAGAATGAGTTCTTTAGCTGTTAGTGTTCGGTAGTTTTTGTATTGTTAAAATAAATAATGCTAATCTTTAACCACTTCTTTCAAATTTTGATCTTGATCTATTTCCCAAACGTTAAATTTCCCATCGCCATTAAAATCTGTTATAGCTGTTGCTCTAGCTTTAAAGGTAGAATTTGTAGCTTCGGTAATTTCATATTCATAATTAGATCTTCCACCTTCTTTTACTGTTTTTGGGGCAAGAAAATCTACTGTAGTTAAGTCATTACTATACTTAGAGTGCATATAAAAATGTGTACGTTGCATGCCATGTAAAGCTGTTAACTGAGATTGAGCTTCAATACTTTTTGCTTTAGATATTAAAGGCATTAAGTTAGGCAATGCAATTAGAATTAAAATTCCAATAATTACCAGTACAACTAGCAATTCTTGCAGGTTAAATGCAGGTGCTTTTTTTAATAAGATGTTTTCTTTTCTTCTCATAACAAATTAGGTATAATTCTCTCTTTCAAATGTATAAAAAATCAAATAATTTTTTAACTTTATCAAAAAAAAAATCTCCATTTATGAAAAAGAATTTAATTGCTTTAATAGCACTGTTTTTGCTAACAGGTTGTGAAGCAATATTTGTAGAAAACATTTCTAATGCAACAGTTACTACTGTTGCGCCTAGTAACGAATCTGTAATATCTACTGGGGTAATTCATTTTACTTGGAATTCTCTTGAGGATGCAACAATGTACAAACTACAAATAGCAACACCTAATTTTACCAGTGCAGTTCAGGTTGTAGTAGACACACTGGTAGAAAACACTTCTTTTTCAAAAGAATTACCAATTGGCAATTATCAATGGAGGGTAAAAGCTGTGAATTCAGATTATGAAACTGCGTACACAACTAATTCGTTTGAAATTGACTAAAAAAAGAAAAATAGTGATAAAAAGATATGTAGTAATAATCCTTTTGTTTGTTGGTTTTGTACATGTAAATGCACAAATAATAACAAAAGAAGAGTTAACCGAGTTAACACGTAAGTTGGATAGTTTAGAAAAGCACATTCCGGCTTTGATAAAAAAAGTAAACTTTACAATTAACAATTCTGAATTCCCAACTTTTATTAGAGCTGTAGCTATTGCTCATAAACTGAATATAAGTATAGATCCTAGTTTAAAAAACATTATAGTTTCTCAGAACTTTTCAAATGTATCAGTAAAAGATGTGTTGATCTTTAGTGCCCAGAAGTATAATCTTGAAATTAAAATCTTTGGTTCAATACTTACAATCAGTAAAAAGAAAGCACCAAAGGTAATCCCAAAAGAACTTGTAATAGCATATAACTCTTCTACAGACTTGCTAACAGTAGACTTACAAAATGATCCTCTTACTACCGTTTTTAAAAGAATAACAAACCTTACAGGTAAAAACTTGTTTTTTTACCCAGGTCTAAGCAACCAGAAATTGTCTGTTTATATTAAGAGTATGCCTTTACAAATTGCTTTAGATAAATTGGCTTTAGCGAATGATTTATTTCTAACAAAAACAAAAGACGGTGTATTTCAATTTTCAAAAAACATCAAAAACACATCAACGAAATCAAAACCTCAGAGAAATTTAAGGTATAAAAAAGCCAACTTTTATTTTGAAGTAAAAGACACGTTGAATAAAATAATAACTGTTGATTTCGAAAACATTTCCATTGCCACCATTGTAAATGAAATAGGGATGGATGTAAAGGCGAATATGTTTACCGCTTTTTCTTTAAAAGAAATGGGAACGGTATCTTTTAAGGCTAATAATATCCATTTTGACACACTATTAGATAACTTATTTGAAAAGGATGCAGTGTATTCTTATAAAAAAGAAAACAACATTTACTTTTTTGGGAAAAGAGAACAGAATACATTAAGAAGTACAGTTACAATCCCTTTAATTCATAGGTCTATTCAAATTATGGACGAACAGACAAATAGCCAAAGTAATTTTAATCAAAATAATTCATCCTCTCAAAATGGTTTAAATAACTCAAACGGAAGATATGGAAATCAAAACGCAAGACAACAGCCAACAATATCTCCACGAGGAAATGTAAATCAATCAAAAACGAAAACGGAAAATTTAATAGATATTATTCCGAAAGAAATTAAAGAACAATTACAAATTCAAAGTGATGTAGAGCAGAACAGTTTTATTGTTAGTGGTCCATCTCAGCAAATTGAGAAATTTAGAAAGTTTATTAAATTGATTGATAAGCCAATTCCAGTTATTACCATTGATGTAATGATTTTAGAGGTAAGTAAGAGTTCATCTGTTTCTACAGGAATTTCTATGGGAATTGGTAGTAGTCCAACTAAAACATCTGGTGGAGTTTTTCCAAACACCAACTTAACACTAGGAGCGACATCTATTAATAAGATAATAGAAGGTTTTAATGGGTTTGGCTCTTTAAACTTAGGAAAAGTAACGCCTAATTTTTTCGCTAAAATTGAAGCCTTAGAGACAAATGGAGATTTAAATATAAAATCAACACCAAGAATTACTGCTTTAAATGGGCATGAAGCAATGTTGTCTAATGGAGAACGATCTTATTATGCCGTTACTACTACGGATATTATTGGTACGCAAAACCCTCAAACAAGAGAAATAAAAAATTACTTTCCTATTGATGCTAACTTATCAATTAAGATTAGACCAATAGTTTCTGGTGATGGGCAAATTACATTGAGCATTAAGGTGATTCAATCTAGTTTTAATGGTAAACAAATTGACCCAGATGCCCCTCCAGGAATTAACTCAAGAGAGTTTACTTCTACCATTAGAGTTAAAAATCAAGACGTTGTTGTGTTAGGAGGATTAGAAGAAAATTTAAAGAATGATTCAGGGTCCGGAGTACCATTTTTAGCAAGAATCCCTATAATTAAATATCTTTTTAGCAAAAGAACTAGAACTGCCTCTAAAACTAAGTTAACGGTGCTTATTAAGCCAACTATATATAAATAAAAGTGAAAGAATTACTTACATATGGTGTTGTTTTTTGTTCTGTAGAACATAGTTCTAAAAAAGACGGCTCAGAATTGTTAATTTCTCTACAAATAAAGAAAAAGAACAAAGAATTAACTGTTGAATCTCAAAATAAATATAATTCTTTAAAAGGAGCTGTTTCAGATTTAAAAAGCCAAAAACATATTGTTTTAGTGATTAACAATCAACAGGTTCTTTTTAAAAAGTTAGATTCAGTTTATCAGATAAAAGAACAAGCTGTAAAAGCAGCGTTCCCCTCAGTTAAAATTTCTGATTTTTATTATCAAGTATTAATTAATGAATCTCAAACGTATGTTGCTCTTTGTAGAAAAGAATATATACATAGGCTTGTAGCAAAATATAAAGCTGAAGGAATTTCTGTAGTAGACTTTTCATTACATAATTTATCAGTAAGTATTCTAAGTTCTTATGTGAATCAAGATGAAATTCATACTTCTAATGCTGTTTTAAAATATAAGAATAATGAGCTGATAGAAATTACAAAAGAAGATACAACTCAACAAAATTATTCAATAAATAATTTAGAGCTATCCAATCAATACATATTGCCATTTACAGGTCTACTGACTGCTTTTTGGAGCGAAAATAAAACAATATCAAATTTTGGTACATATCAAAATGAACTTTCTAAAGAGTATTACCAACAACGTTTTTATTCATTAGGAATTAAAACTGCATTGGGATTTGTTTTTACGATTTTACTACTAAACTTTATGATTTTCAGTAGTTCCTATTCAGAAATGAATCAGTTGAATAATGAGATACAGGTCAATTCCAGTTATAAAAGTACTTTGATTCGATTACAGAGTAGAGTCGATAAGAAAAAGGAGCTTTCTAAAAATAGAGAATCTTTATCTTCCTCGAGAACTTCTTGGTATTTACACGAGTTAGGGAAATCTGTTCCTAAAAAAGTGCAACTAACATCATTGACTTTTCAGCCATTGACTAAGTCGATCAAAAAGAATAAGAGAATATTGGTGAATGAAAATAATATTATCATTAAAGGTATTTCAAAAGATGATCATTCATTTACAAATTGGTTTTCTAAATTAGAGTTAGAAAATTGGATTGAAGAAGTAGTAGTTTCTTATGGAAAAGGGAAAAAGAAAAATGCTGATTTCGAATTTTTAATAAAAATCAAAAACTAAGATGGATATTAAAATAAGGAATAAAATATTGGTAGTTGGGTTTGTCTTTTTGCTTTTTGTAGTTTATAAACTAGCGATATCAAAAACAATAGAAACAAGAAGCTCTGTATCAAAACTCTTAGTAGAAAAAAAGTTATTGTCAAATGTTACTGCCAAAATAGCTCAGTTAAAATTGAAAGAATACCAATTAGACTCTATTCTTAAAAGCTATAATCTTTCTATTGATAATTCTTTTCAGCAAACCCTATTGCAGAAAGTAACCGAGTTTTCTAAAAAAGAAAAGCTACAAATAATTCAATTCAAAGAACCGCATATTTTTATTGATAATGAAGCTAATAGGTCAACTTATTCTTTTGAGTTGAAAGGCAATTTTATTTCACTTTTAAAAATAGTTAATTACTTAGAAGATTTACAATTGGGTCAGCTAATCTCTATCAATTTTGTAAAGAGAAAGAATTATCGAGCAAATACGAACTATTTAACTTGTGAAATTTTATTGCAAAAAGTTAATAATTAATGTTTTGTTTTTTTGATTTGAAATGTGTTATTTCCAGATGCAATTTGTGTTTATAGTATGTTTCATGGTTTGAAATAGGGTAGTGTTGTAGTATTTTGTTTAATCTTTATAACTAAAAGAAGGTTTATTTTATATTTTAGTTTGTGAATATACGTTAATGGAACTATTCAATTTATCAATCATTAAAATAAGACGTTCTAATTCAAAATAAACTTGAATTAGAATATTAAATATTACTCCGTCATCAGTATGTTTAATTAATCTTTGAGAGGTGTGAAGAGGTCTGTAATTACATATGGAGCATTTTTTATCTACCCAAAATTGTATGCTTCACACACACATGTTTTAAACTATACGACTCCATTTAACAAGAATTTGGTGCTATCTATGATTCTATTCTTGTTTTCTATTGCTTAATTAAAACAAGTATAAATACCTATTTTATTTAAAATCAATATTTTAGGTAAATTGCTTATTTTCCTTTTGTATAAAAACCAGCATCTTTAAGGCTTGTCTTAAAATCTGCCTTAACATGAAAAAACTATCCTCAACTATCACTTTCTTTGCATTTCTTTTTTTAATTCCTTTTCTAAGCTTTTCTCAAATACAAGACGGAGTAATTGATGACCCTGGAGACATTGTTTTTACAGCATATCATGATACTATTGATGGATTAGCCTTCTTATTTATGGATGATTGTTCTAATGGAACAACCATTACTTTTACAGACACTGAATGGACTGGAACTAAATTTAATTCAGGTGAAGGTGATTTAACTTGGACAAACAATACAGGTAGCACAATTGTTAAAGGTACTTTAATAATTATTCAAGATGCAGGAGGTGTATCAATGACTGTTAATCATGGAGTTATTACTGAAAGCGACAGTGGTTTTGGGACTGCAAATGGAGATCAAGTATATGCAATGACTGGTACTAGAGGTGCACCTGGAACATTTTTAGCGTTTGTTGGTGAAGATCAAACATTAAATGGACTAGAAACTTCTGTTTTATCAGGAACAGGATTAACAGCCGGGGTAACGGCACAGTTAACATCAAATGAAACATACTACAATGGAACATCTGTTTTTAATGGTACAGTAGTTGCCGCAGCAACTGCTATAAATAATGCTACTTGGATAGGAATAGGTGGTTATACCTTTCCTTCAAGTATCATTTCTTCATATAGTGGTACTGTTTTTTCTCCAGCTACTTCTCCAACAGTTACAACCACGGCTTCTTCAAATATTTCAACCATTTCTGCTACCTTAGGAGGAAATGTTACTGCAGATGGTGGTGCAAGTATTACAGATAGAGGAATTGTTTGGGGAACTACAAGCAATCCAACCATAGCGAATACTAAAGTTTCAAATGGTAATGTCACAGGTATATTCTCGGCTACAGTAAGCGATTTAACCTCTAATACCACAATTCATGTAAGGGCCTTTGCAACAAATGCTATAGGGACCTCTTATGGAAGTAATATTAGTTTTACCACACATCAAATAGCAACTAGTAATTTTACTGGTCTTGGAAGCAATAATTCTGGTGGTGCTGGATTTAAAACAAATACCAATAACACAAACTATGTGATTAGTAATAACATGAGCAACGATGGTGCTGCAATGTATGTTAGTGACGGTACAAATGGCGCAACACAAACTTATACTCTTAAAGCAGATGGAATCAATGCAGAAACCTTTTCTGTAGATGTTTTAAATGCGAAGAACTTTGCAGATCAAGAATTTAAACAAGGCACTAAAGTCGAGTTTAAAAATAAAAGCGGAACTGTTATTCAAACAATGACCTTAAATGCGGATAAACTATTACCTCCTAATAGCACATCTCTTTTTAGCTATTTTGATAATGGAACTAACTCTCCTGTTGATTTAGTTGCTGAAATTGTTTTTACACTTGTTCCTAAAACAGCTGGCGAAAATGTACAAAATTGGACATCGACTGGGATTACCATTTCTAATATAGTTACACCGAGCATTTCACCAACAATTACTTTTGCTGATATTAATAAAACTTACGGAGATGCAAACTTTGACTTAGCTGCAACTTCAAATTCAGCTGGAGCAATTACATATACTGTGGAAGGAGTGAATACTACCGGAACAACGCTTAGTGGTACTAGTAATAAAACTGTAAATATTGGAAATGCAGGAAGTATAACTATTAGAGCTACACAGGCTGCCAATGGTATTTATAGTTCTGGAACAAAAGATATCACGTTAACAATTAACAAAGCAACATTAACGGTAACTGCAGATGACAAATCAAAGGATTTTGGAGATGCGAATCCCGCTTTTACAATTTCTTACTCTGGATTTAAAAACTCAGAAACGTCAGCGGTTCTAACCGT
>MAAC01010006.1_pt1 | contig 26583 bp, 28 predicted proteins | sample 1115981 | NCBI WGS metagenome assembly MAAC01 (sample SAMN04961126, study PRJNA320927) | seawater metagenome | isolation source: sample BD02T64 sea water enriched with oil for 64 days | place: USA:Gulf of Mexico | collected 2013-07-27
TGGTGGTTACGTATTAACGCTAGTGGTGTTTTTCCTAAGTACTAGCACAGTGTTGACCTTTTGGTATTACGGCAGTAAATGTGCTGAGTTTTTATTTGGGCCGCGCTTTGCTAAAGGTTATGTATGGTTTTATTTATTACTGATTATTGTCGGCGCGGTATCTTCGCTAACCTTAGTGATCAACTTAATTGATATTATGTACGCACTCATGGCTATTCCAACCATGATCTCGACGGTTTTGTTGGCTCCTAAAGTGCGACAGCTAGCGAAGGAGTACTTTGCCAAAGTAGGGTGAATTTATTGCTACTCAGGTATTAATTTAAGGTTAACAGGCTAAACTAAATAGATTAGATATAGAATATAAACAAAAGTTGTTTCAAATAAGTACTTTTTAGTATCCATCATCTTGGTAATAAAAGGAGTTAACTTTGAAGAAAACTGATATCAGCAGCTATCAACATTTTTTAAAGGTTGTTGACTGCCAGCAAGCCTGTCCTGCTCATACGCCCGTTCCTGAATATATCCGTTTAATTGCTGAAAAGCGTTATACCGATGCTTACATGATCAATTGGCACTCCAATGTATTTCCCGGTGTTTTAGGACGAGTATGTGATCGCCCCTGTGAACCCGCATGCCGACGTGGCAGAGTAGAAGATACACCGGTAGCGATTTGTCGACTGAAACGTGTAGCTAGCGATAATAAAGAAGACATTAGCGTCTTTTTGCCTAAAATACCGCACAAAAAAAATGGTAAACGTATTGCCCTTATTGGTGCTGGCCCTGCGTCAATGACTATTGCACGTAATTTACTGCCTTTAGGCTACGATGTTGTGCTGTATGAGCAAGATGCCAAAGCAGGCGGCATGATGCGCAGTCAAATTCCAGCGTTTCGTTTACCCGAAACGGTGTTAGATGAAGAGTTAAATTACATTATCAATATGGGCTTAGAATGTCACTTTGGTGAAGAGGTCAGCAGTTTAGATAATTTGCTACAGGCAAATTTTGATGCCATTTTTGTGGGGACTGGCGCACCTAATGGTCGTTGGTTAACCGTGCCCGGTCATGACAAAGCAGGTGAACAAATTCAAACAGGCATTAGTTTTTTGTCTAGCGTCAGTTTTGAACATGTTGATGAAGTGCCAAAAAATGTAGTGGTATTGGGTGGTGGTAATACCGCTATGGATTGCTGCCGCACGGCAAAACGCCTTGGCGCAACAAATGTTAAGGTATTAGTGCGCTCAAGTTATGACGCTATGAAAGCCTCGCCATGGGAAAAAGAAGATGCCGCGGCAGAAGGCATAGCAATAATGCCTAATTACAGCCCGCTTGAATATGTGATCACTGATGGCAAACTCACTGGTATGAAGTTTGAGCAAGTCGAGTCAGTGTATGACAAAGTGGGTAACCGCAGCTTACAAACCACAGGGGAAACTCTTGTTGTTGACTGTGATTTAGTGTTGGTGGCCGTAGGTCAAGATACCGCATTTCCTTGGATTGAACGAGACATCGGCATTGATTTTAATCAATGGCAAGTGCCCAAGCTCAACAAAGAGTCATTACAATCAACACACCCAAAAGTTTTTTTTGGCGGCGATGCTGCTTTTGGCCCTAAAAATATCATTTCTGCGGTAGCTAATGGTCATCAAGCCGCAATTTCTATTGATTTATTTTGTCAAAATGCCGATCCAGTGCAAGACCGAAGTGATAGCTCATTTAATTTAACCAGTCAAAAAATGGGCATTCATGAGTGGAGTTATCATAGTGCTATCGATCATCAGCAACGTAATTTAGTGCCGCACATTGCTTGGGAAGAGGCGGTGCAGCAATTAGCCGCTGAAGTTGAGTTAGGGTATGACGAAAAACTTGCTTTAGAAGAAGCGAGTCGCTGTTTAAATTGTGATGTGCATACCGTATTTACTGAAAGTACCTGTATTGAATGCTCAGCTTGTGAAGATGTTTGCCCAATGGATTGCATCAATTTTGTTGAAGAAGAAGTTGATGATAGCCAAGTGGTTAAGCAGTTTAGAGTGGCAGAGTTAAATACCGAGCAACCGCTGTTAGTGTCGGCACCGCTGAAAACAGGCCATATTATGATTAAAGATGAAGATGTTTGTTTGCATTGTGGTTTATGTGCAGAGCGTTGTCCGACAGGCGCTTGGGATATGAAAAAACTCGAGATAACCAATACTCATGCCACCATTCATGCCACCACTCATGTCACTATAAAAGGAGGGGTAAAATAATGGCCACTGCAACGAGTGCCTTAAGCGAGAATAGCGCAAGTAAAGTCGATAATGAGGCAACAGCGAATGAGAACTGCCTCGTTAATGATTTTGTTGTGCGCTTTGCTAATACCAATGGTACTGGCTCAGCTAGCGCGAATAATATGTTTGCGAAAGCTATTTTACGCATGGGGATCCCTGTTAGTGCTAAAAATATTTTTCCTTCCAATATTCAAGGCATGCCTACTTGGTATGAGGTAAGAATTTCAGAAAAAAACTATTTAGGTCGCCGTGGCGGTAAGTCTGAAATGGTGGTGGCAATGAATGCTCAAAGTATTGTTGCCGACACCAATAGCGTGAAAGCAGGTGGTTATCTTCTTTATGACGCCAGCAAACACATACAAGATAGCCAAATTCGCGATGACATAAATTATTTAGGCATACCAATCTCCAGTATTTGTTTAAACGAATATAGCGATCCACGTCAGCGGCAATTATTTAAAAACGTTATTTATGTGGGTGCATTAGCAGCACTGTTAAGTATGGATTTTACCTTGCTTAAAGGCTTAGTCAGAGATCAATTTAAAGGTAAAGAAAAGCTCATCACACCGAATATTTATGCTTTAGAGTTAGGTTATCAATATGCCAATAAACACTTTATATGCCCTTTGTCTATTAAGGTTGAAGCACGAGATCTAGTTGATGAACGCATCTTAGTTGATGGCAATACCGCGTTAGCTTTAGGTACGGTTTATGGCGGCGCAACCGTTGTTGGCTGGTATCCCATTACCCCGTCAACGTCGGTTATTGAAAAATTTGCCAGTTATTGTCAGCGTTTAAGAATAGACCCTGCGAGTGGCAAAAAAAATTATGCCATAGTACAAGCTGAAGACGAGCTCGCGGCTATTGGTGTGGCTATTGGTGCTGGTTGGAGTGGCGCACGTGCCTTTACCGCCACTAGTGGCCCTGGCATTTCACTCATGGCAGAATTTCTTGGCTTAGCTTATTTCACTGAAATCCCTATGGTATTGGTTAATGTACAAAGGGCGGGGCCTTCTACAGGTATGCCAACGCGTACACAACAATCTGATATCTTAAGCTGTGCTTATGCTTCTCATGGTGATACCAAGCAACTACTACTATTTCCAGACAGCCCCAGCGAGTGTTTTGAAATGGGCGCACAAGCATTTGATATTGCTGATGTATGTCAAACGCCAGTGATTATTATGTCGGACTTAGACTTAGGCATGAATGATCACCTAACCGAAGAATTTCACTGGCAAGATGACAATGCTTATCAATACGGCAAATTACTCAATAAAGAACAGTTAGATGAGCTAACAGAATTTGGCCGCTATTTAGATGTTGATGGCGATGGTATTTGTTATCGAACTTTGCCAGGAACGCACGCCGATAAAGGGGCATACTTTAACCGCGGTACTTCGCGTGATCATTTTGCCCGTTACACGGAAAAGTCTGAGCATTATGTCGATAATGTTGACCGGCTGCAGCAAAAATTTATCACCGCGCTGAAGTACCTGCCTAAACCTGATATTGTGCAAGGTAAGAAGAGTGCAAAAATAGCGTTAATTTATTATGGCACCACCAGTCATCCCATTAGCGAGGCAATTGATGAGCTAAAAAGTCATGGTATTACTGTTGATACATTGCGCCTTAGAGCCTTTCCATTTCATGATGACATTGAGCCGTTCATTAACAAGCATCAGGACGTTTTTGTGATTGAACAAAATCGTGATGGTCAAATGAAATCATTACTGGTGAATGAGCTGCAAATTGATCCGAATCGGTTACCCAGCATAGTTAACTATGATGGCTTACCTATGACCAGCTACCAAATTGTGCAAGGTGTTTTATCACACTTCTCTAATAAAGAGTCTGATAAAGAAGCGGCTAAACAACCAAATAAGAAAGCGGGCTAGGAGAGCAATATGAGTTTTATTAAATCGACATTTAAACACCCGCGTTTACCTGTGAATGATTTAGGGTTGACCTATCGTGACTATGAAGGCGCATTATCAACTTTATGTGCTGGTTGTGGGCACGACTCGCTAACATCAGCCATTATTCAGGCTTGTCATGAATTATCCATTGAACCTCACAAAGTGGCTAAGCTTTCAGGCATTGGCTGTTCTTCAAAAGCCCCTAATTACTTTTTAAATAAAGCCCATGGTTTTAATTCTGTGCATGGTCGTATGCCATCAGTGGCAACAGGTGCAAATATGGCCAATCAAGACTTACTCTACTTAGCTATGTCGGGTGATGGTGATAGTGCGTCAATAGGTTTTGGGCAATTTGCCCATGTAGTACGTAGGCAGTTAAATATGGTGTACATGGTTGCCAACAATGGTGTCTATGGTTTAACTAAAGGCCAGTTATCGGCCACGGCTGATAAAGGCGTAAAAAATAAAGCGGGCGAGTTGAGTTTATTTACCGACATTGACCTTTGTGTAATGGCATTGCAACTTGGCGCTACTTTTGTTGCGCGTAGTTTCTCAGGCGATAAAAAACAGCTGGTACCACTTATTAAAGCGGCTATCAGCCATAAAGGCTTTGCCTTTATTGATATCATTTCCCCATGTGTAACCTTCAACAATCACAGTGGCTCTACTCGCTCTTATGATTATGTTCATGATCATATCAGTACCGCAGCGATAACTGACTTTGTGCCCGTTAAAACTGAAATTACCAGTCACTGTGATAGCGGTGGTTATGAAGATGTATGCCTGCATGACGGCTCAATTATGCGCATTCAAAAACTCAACGATGATTATGACAGCCGCAACGCCAGCAAAGCGATTATAGATATTGAGCAACATAAAGCCAAAGGTGAAATTTTAACGGGCTTGTTCTATTTAGAGCCAACCGCCAGTGATTTTCATGAAATCAATAACACCAGTGACACACCACTGAATAAGTTAGATCAAGATGCCCTATGTCCGGGAAAAAGAGTATTAGCGGGTATCAATGATAGTTTTCGTTAGCAACTTACTCATAAGATAAGGAGTAGAAATTGATTTACAAATTAAACACGTCGATGAATATTTTTGTTAATAACTCAACTTTGGCATTTTCTTTCGCCGCCTTTTTATACACTAAAGATAAATCGAATTGGTAAGTGAGTGAGCCGGGCTGAATAATTCTAACTTCACCGCTATTAAGTGCCTGTTGAATGGTGCTTTGTGGTAAATAGCCGATGTACCGACCTGATAAAATCATCGCTTTGCGGGTATCAAATTGATAGGCTCGCTAAATAGTGTCTGGTAATGCAAGCCTTCAACAGGTTTGTAGTTGGGTAATAAGCCAATATGAGCCTTGTCTTTAAGTAGCTGTTTTTCAATATTGGCTATTGAGTCTGTGTCTAATAGCAAATGCAAGTTCGGTGCTTGCTCGTTAATTTGCTCAATAACATTGGCCGTCTTCAGTTAACGAAAAAACCACCATTTTCAACCACTACTTTGAAGATACGCAACAGTCGTAAATCGTATTCCGCAATGTTTTTAGGAATATTAGAGTGTGATTGCAACGTTTTGTTACCATCAAGCTAAAGGTTTAATGTTTAGTATTTAAACCTAGTTGAATTTGTTATTCAATAGTTATACCCATGATACTTCAAGAGTGAAGTAACATGGGTATATACAGATTTTTATACATTAGAGGCGAATATGCATCATTTAAACGATCCGCAATTATTAAAAAACTTCTCCTACATCAACGGTAGTTGGCATAACAGTGCCAGTGATATTACGGTTAACAATCCTGCTACGGGTAAATTAGTTGCCAAGGTAAGTAATGCAGGTATTGCTGAAACTGAATTAGCGGTAAAAGCGGCAAAAGATGCCTTTAAAGCATGGGCCGCAAAATCAGCCAATGAGCGTGCTACGTTATTGCGTAAATGGTTTGACCTTATGATGGTCAATCAAGACGATTTAGGGCGAATTTTAACGCTAGAGCAAGGTAAACCGCTAGCTGAGGCTAAAGGTGAAATTGCCTATGGCGCGGCGTTTATTGAATGGTTTAGCGAGGAAGGTAAGCGTGTTTATGGCGATACTATCCCGGCGCCTTCAGGTGACAAGCGTATTGTGGTTATCAAGCAGCCTATTGGTGTGGTTGCTGCCATTACACCATGGAATTTCCCGAATGCCATGATTGCCCGAAAAGCCGCTGCTGCACTCGCATCGGGGTGTACTTTTGTGGTTCGTCCTGCCACACAAACACCATTATCTGCACTTGCCATGGCCGAACTTGCTGAGCGTGCGGGCATTCCAGCAGGTGTATTTAATGTGGTTGTTGGTGATGATGCCCGTGGCATGGGCAAAGTATTAACTGAACACAAAGATGTTGCTAAATTTACCTTTACGGGCTCTACCGCAGTAGGAAAATCACTTATTAGCCAATGCGCGGCAACGGTTAAAAAAGTATCAATGGAATTAGGCGGCAATGCCCCTTTTATTGTTTTTGATGATGCTGATATTGATGCCGCTGTTGCTGGGGCATTGGTGTCAAAATATCGTAATGCTGGGCAAACCTGTGTTTGTACAAATCGCATCTTGGTACAAGAAGGTGTTTTAATTGAGTTTACTGAAAAATTTGTGGCAGCGGTTAAAGAGCTGTCATTGGGTGATGGTTTAACCGAGGGCGTTACTATTGGCCCAATGATTAGTGCACAAGCGGTTGGTGAGGTAAAAAAACTTATCAACGACTCTATTAATCAAGGTGCACAGTTAGCTTTAGGCGCTGCTGACAATATTTTTGGTGAAAACTTTTTAGCGCCGACAGTACTGACTAGTGTGACGAACGATATGCCCATTGCCAATAACGAAATCTTTGGACCAGTATCACCGATTATTAGCTTCAAAGAGGAAAGTGAGGCTATTGCTATTGCCAATGATACCGAGTTTGGCCTTGCGTCTTATTTTTATTCTCGTGATATTGGTCGAATTTGGAGGGTAGCCGAAGGTTTAGAGTTTGGCATGGTAGGTATCAACGAAGGCTTAATTTCAAATGCGGCCGCTCCTTTTGGTGGTATGAAACAGTCAGGTAATGGCCGTGAAGGCTCAAAATATGGCTTAGATGATTATTTAGAAATCAAATACCTATGTATGGGCGGATTAGATAAGTAGGCGAGATTTTAATCGCGCTAACAAATAAGCAGCGAGTAACGAGTAGGCGGGATTTTAATCGCGCTAGCTAGGATTTATTCCTGACTTTCAAGTTTAAAAATAAGTGAGAAAGAAAATGACACAAACCAATACACAATTACAACAGCGTAAAAGCAAGGTTATTCCCGTGGTCAAGGCAATGTTTATCCCGTTTATGTAGAGCATGCAAAAAACGCTGAGCTGTGGGATGTAGAAGGTAAAAGACTCATTAACCGCATTAGCTAATTTATTCAAAGCAGGTATTGTGCCAACAGATGTTGCTGCCATTATCGTCGAGCCAGTGCAGGGTGAGGGTGGATTTTATCAAGCACCAAGTGATTTTTTACAAGCGTTACGTACCTTGTGTGATGATCATGGCATCGTCTTAATTGCGGATGATGGACGCACCTTTACTTAGTGGTTTGGTATTATTAGCGTGTGGTTTTTATGGAAATGTCATCCGCTTCTTACCAGCATTAACTATTGAAGATGATATTGTTAATGAGGGTTTAGACAAATTTGAGCAATTTTTTGCGAGTTTGGTTTAGCGCGCAAACAGTAATTGCAGTGCTAGTTAAGGTACTTGCGATAACGCAACCACTAAGAAAGTCATTGCTTTAGTGGTTGTGTTACGTTTGCTATTGATATTTTTTAAAAATCAATGAAGTATTGATGCCGCCAAAAGCAAAGTTGTTGGTCATAATAAAATCTGTTTGCTTAGTTAAGCCATCACCTTGTATGTAAGTTAAATCACCACACTGGGGATCAATGTTTGCTAAGTTTGCTGTTGGGGCAAACCAGTTATCATTCATCATATTAATACTGGCCCATGCTTCAATACCGCCACAGGCACCCAGAGTATGGCCAAGATAACTTTTAAGAGAGCTTATGGGGATATTTTTACCTAATGCTTGTTCGGTAGCTTGAGTTTCGGCAATATCACCTTTCTCAGTCGCTGTACCATGACCATTGACGTAACCAATGTCGCTAGGTTGAATACCCGCATCTTTTATCGCCATTTCCATGGCAATTTGCATAGTTTCAGCAGAGGGCTGGGTTACATGCTGACCATCTGAGTTGGTACCATAACCCACTAATTCAGCAAGAATAGTGGCACCACGTGCTTTAGCTGACTGGTAACTTTCTAAAATAAAACTACAAGCGCCTTCGCCAATAACCAAGCCATCACGCTCGGCGTCATACGGCTTAGGATTGCTTTTGGGGTGCTTATTTTGTGTGCTTGTGGCAAATAAAGTGTCAAAAACGGCAGCGATGGTAACGCACAGCTCTTCTGCGCCACCAGCAATCATAGCGGTTTGCTTGCCATATTTAATGGCTTCATAAGCATAACCTAAGGCTTGAGAGCCAGAGGTACAGGCTGAACTAGTCGTATAAACGCGCCCTTTTACACCAAAGAACACACCCACATTTACTGCGGTGGTATGTGCCATCATTTTGATATAACTGGTTGAGGTGATTCCTCTCATACTTTTATTACTGAGCAAGTTAGCAAAGTCAACAACTTGTGGGGTAGAGCCAGTGCTTGAGCCATAAGCTATGCCCATATCACCGTTAGTTAATAATTCACTATCGAGTAAATTTGCTTGCTGTAATGCTCGCTCGGTTGCCGTGGTCGCCATTAGAGAAACGCGTCCCATTGAACGACACTGCTTTCTGCTATAATGTTTGGGCTTTTCAAAATCAACAATAGGGGCTGCTAAACGGGTATTGAGTTCATCATAACCATCCCATAACTCATGATATTGAACAGCATTTTCACCTTTTTTCAATTTAGCTGAAAAATCTGTCCAGTTATCACCTAAGGCAGTAATCGCTGACATACCTGTAACCACAACGCGATGCATTAACTTAACCCGCCATCGACGCTAATGACTTGTCTAGTGATATAGCCTGCGCCCTGCGAAAATAAAAAATTAACGGTTGCCGCTACTTCAATATCACTGCCGGCTCTGCGCATAGGCACTAGTTGTTTAATCATATCTTTAGGCATATCTTCGGTCATTTCGGTTTGAATAATGCCAGGCGCAACACAATTTACCGTTATTTTTCTTTTGGCTAATTCTAAGGCTAAGGCTTTTACTGCACCAATTAATCCGGCTTTTGAAGCACTATAGTTAACTTGACCACGATTACCTAAAATACCTGATACCGAAGAGATAGCGACTATGCGGCCGCCTTTTCGCAATTGGATCATAGGCATAATTAACGGGTGCACTACATGGTAAAAGCCATCTAGATTAGTATGAACAACTTTATACCATTCATCATCGGTCATTGCCGGAAAAGCATTATCACTATGTATTCCGGCATTACAAACTACGCCATAATAAGCGCCAAACTGTTCAATATCAGCAGTTAATACCTGTTTACTTTGCTCACCATTAGCAATGTCAAATTGAACAATACGACTGTTGCCATCAGCTTGGTGTAAATTGACTTGTGCTAAGGTCTCTTCTGCGCCTTTTATGTCGCTATGATAATGAACGACGATATCAAAGCCGCTTTTGGCTAGCTCAATGGCAATGGCTCTGCCAATACCTTTGCTTGAACCTGTGACTAAAACTGTGTTGTTGCTGTTGTTGTTATTCATTAATTTGCTCATTAATTTGTTCCTGTCATTGGCTGACGATTACTTCTGCGCTTATTTCTGTACTTACTCTTGTGTTTGTTATTGCCGCTATTTTTGTAAATAGGCCGCTGAGTTTTCAGGTTGAAAGACGTTGATTTTTGCTTGGGCCAAAATTGTTTGTTCTTGATCGCTGGACACTATTGCACAGTCAAAAACGGATAAACCTGCGGCAGCGTCCATCAGGCGTGTTGCTTTTACCTGCAACGTTTTGCCGCTAGGAAAATAAGTTACATTAGGTTTATATTTTCGCGTACCTAATAAAAAGCCTAGTTTAATATTACCACCTGCAGCGAGTTCGTTTGCCCCAGCTTGAGCAGCAATACATTGCGCCATATATTCAATGCCAATATAGCTTGGCACACCTTGCTGCTCAGCTTGATAAAATTCACTCTCTTCGCTGATATTTACCAATACACAAGCACTGTCTTCATCAAACGAAACTAACTTGTCTATTAAGCGCATAGGCTTTCTATGTTTTATTACTTTTTCAATATCATACATAGTATTAATTAACTTGCTCATTAGTTTTAGATAAAATTAAGCTGGCATTATTACCACCAAAAGCATAAGAATTAGACATGCAGTGGCGAAGCGTATCACTTGCAGGTTGGCTTTGTGTTATTAAATTGATTTCACCAAGGCTGGTATCAATATCGCCAGAAAGATTCATGATTGGATAGTGATTTTCTTGATTAATATCACTTAGCAGTAACCAGCATAAACCCGCTTCAATAGCGCCAGCAGCACCTAAACAATGCCCATGCAACTGCTTGCTGGCACTGCAAGGTGTTAACTTATTAGGTGCTGCCTTATTAGGTACTGCCTTATTAGGTACTGCCTTATTAAATACTTGCGCTACCGCCTTAGCTTCCATCGCGTCATTTTGCACTGTGCCTGTGCCGTGTAAATTAATATAACTAATCTGCTGTGCTGACAAACGAGCACGAGCAAGCGCCGCTAACATTGCTTGAATTGCGCCTTTACCGTCAGGATGTGGCGCAGAGATATGATGAGCATCACTACTTTCGCCATAACCAGTCAGTGCGACATCGCCAGACAACTCACTCATGACAAATAGTGCTGCACCTTCGCCAATATTAATACCACAACGCGATGCTTGAAATGGCTGGGTATGGGTTGACGATATAGATTCTAGGGCATTAAAACCATTAACGGTCATTTTACACAAGCTATCAATACCGCCTGCTATAACGATATCAGCTAAGCCGTTTTCGAGTAGTCGCTGGCCGCTAATCAATGCTTTAGCGCTGGAAGTACAAGCGGTTGAAATACTATAAACACTGGAGTTTGCCCCTGCTAGTTTAGCAATAAAATCAGCCGTTGCCCCCATCTCTTGCATTGTATAGTGATAATCTTGATTATGTTCACCAGTCGCTAAATAATGTTGCATTGATTGTTCGCCGCTTGCGATACCAGAAGTGCTGGTGCCAATAACAACCGCAATATTTACCTCTCGGCCTTTTTCTTTACTCAGTGTCGACTTCACTTGTGCGAGTTTTTCAGCAATTTGTTTAAATGCTAATGCCGCCAGCTGATTATTACGGCTATTTTGATAGTCACCATGCTGGGTGATATCAGCTAGTTTTACCTGCACTTTACCAACAACGGTTTCAATGCCTAAGCTGCTATCTTTTTGCATAAAACCTTGCTCGCCAGTAAGGAAATTAGCTAACACGGTCTTTTTATTTACGCCTAATGCACAGACTAAACCAAGTTCATTCAAATAAATTGTCATGGGTTAATTTTTAACTACCTTTGGTGGAAGGTTATTATTGGCACTGCTTTCCTTAGTCAACTGCCAACGCTCCAATTCTGCTATTGTTATTGAATAATGTTGTTTAAGGTTAATCAAGTGACTGATATTAGCTTGTTGCTTAATTTGATAAATAATACCTTGAGCTGAGCTGATTTCTCGATGCCTTTTTGTTATGACTTTCATTTCTGCACCTTCTAACCCTTGAGCAATATCAGCCAATGGCCATAGCACTAATTGTAATTCAGCTAATACTCTTAAGGGTTCAATAGCAATTTTTTTATCATAATTTAGTGTGCCTAATTGTGTCTGCCAATCAAAGGTAAACAAGGATAAACCTTCAACGGTCATACCTGAAATAAGTAGCTGTGATTGTGTCATTTCTACTTGCATTAAAAACTGGTTTTTTTTGCCTTGCTGTTTAACGGTAAAGAGCGCTTGTATGCCAGTATTGATTAATTTGTTAGGTATCGGTTGTAATACATAAGTAATGCCATTATCAAGTATTACCCGATGAACATTATCCACACGGGTAGCGCAGGCACTAATAATGACCACAGTGCATAGCAGTAAAAGGTATTGGTTTATTTTAGCTAGGCCAGTATTGCATAACTGCATGGTTAACTTGTCGCTTTACTACAAACTAATAAACTATGGCCTAAGCCAATATTATCAATTTGTTGCTCTATTTTTAAACCGCTACTTTCAACTAAAGCGATAAACTTATCGGCTGCATACATGCGGCTATTACCGTTAGCAAAGCAAGTAAAATAAAGCGACGTGGCATTTAAGCTAAACGCTGCTGCATCAAATTTTTGTGCATCCCAAAAGGTTTCTAAAATCAAGACACGCTGCTCGCCTGAAATACCGTTGGCGATGTTAGATAAAATTATTTTAATTTGCGGTTCAGAGAAGCAATCTAAAAACTGACTCATCCAATAAATATCAGCATTCTCAGCTAATGCTTGTGTTGGATCTAGCATGTCACAAGGGAATTGGTGGAAACGTTCACTTAAACCTGCCGATTCTATGTTTTGCTGTGCTTTCGCTAATTGTGGTGGTAAGTCCATAATAGTCACTTCTACAGCACTGTCATGTTGTAAACACTTAGTGGTGAAGCGACCGGTATTACCGCCAATATCAACAATATGTTTAGGTTTGCTAGCAAAGACTAACGGTAAAATTTCATCAAAGGCGTGATCAGAATAAAAATGATCAAAGGCGAACCAGCTTGCTCTTGTTTTGTCAGGCAATTCAGGTAAATGAGGATACAAGGTTGGCCAATCGCCAAATACTTTTAACCCTTCGGGTTTGCCTGTTTTAATTGACTCGGTAAGATTTGCTAAACCTTGATAACCAAAATGCTGAGTGAAATCAAAGTTAACCACTGACATTTCATCATGTAAAAGGAAGAAGGCTACCTTGGTTAGACCATAGCGAGCAGAATTGCCTTGTTTGCTATCGCCTTTCGTCACCGTCACTAGGCCGCAAGTTAGTGCGAAGTCTAACAAAACACTCACGCCATATTCGCTTACTTTTACCTCAGCAACTATTTCAGTTAGCGATACGCCTTTACGTCTATTTTTATCAATAAACTGTAAAATCCCTAGCTCTTTCAATGCCACTGTGGCTTGAAAAATATAAGGTGAAAAAGCGATGTGCTGTGCCATAGACTTGGCAGCTACTGCTGATAGTTCACCCTGTTCAGGTAGTTGAATCATGTTATTACATCCATTTTTAATTTATTTTTTTATTTTTTATAAAAGTTAAAGGGGCTAAAGAGGCCAAAGGAGTCAGATGGCTTAATAGCCATGCTAAGGAAATGCCAATTAATAATGTTAAACCAAAGCTGCTCACGGCGGGCGTGGTACTAAATGACATCACCCCAAAGGTTAACGCGGATGAAAGCGCCGATAAACTAATGGTATGACTAATCAATTTTGTCACACCATGGACACGGAAAAAGACCACATAATCAATTGCCAAAGTGATAATAAGCAAACAAGCCAGCACATTGAAAATGTTTAAGCTGGTTTGAAAAATTTGACTAAACACTAAAGCTAAACCTGCAGAGACCGTAGGTACTAAGAGCATAACTAAGGCACTGGTAAAGCCAAAATAGTAACTTAACAGCGCCAAAATAATTAAGATGGCAGGTAAAGCCACTGCTAAAACACTGACTCTTACTTCGCCTAGTTGTTTTGACAGTGCCAGCGGTAAATCAACATAACTGGCATGCTGAGCTTGTGCGACAGACTGTTTTTGCATTTTAGATAATGGTGCATTCAATAACAGGGCGGTCCAATATTGCTCAGCAACCTTCTTAATATCTACCCCCATATTTTTGGCAATAAAAGCAGGTAACAATGCTATTGGTTTTGCTTTAGCTAATGCCGACGCTATCGCGTTATCATCTAAATAGGACGTAATGGCGTGGTAATGATTTGCTTGCCAGTTGGCTTTAACCAAATTAATATTTTTTTGCTGCTCAGCTTGAGGAAGTTGCCAATCGGTAATGCTTTTTAGTACCGCGCCTTGTGTGCGTAATGTTTTAGTCAGCTGCAGGGTATTTTGCAGTAAGTGTTCTTGGCTGTCTCCTGCAACCAGCACCATATATGGATAAACATTCTCACCGGTTAATGTTGCTACCTTTTGCTCTTCTTGCACCAATACGCTTGATTTAGTGTTTAAATTGCCAATATTATCATCAAAATTTAGCCCTGAGATACTGATAACAAAGACAAGAGTGGCGACAAAAAGGTACGCAAAGTGCTGTTTAGGCAGCACAGCGAATGAGGTTCCCGTGCTATTAAATTGAACATTGGGCAATAATAGTAAAGCACTTAAATAAGCCCCTATTAAACCAAAGCCAACAAAAACAACTACTTGGTGTAATAAATTAATGGGCGTGGTAAAAAACAAACTATAACCTGCAATCGTTGAAACTAAAGCGATGGTTAACGGCAGAAATACTTTACTGCGAATATCTTTGGCTGACTCTTGAGTGTACTGACGTAAAACTAAGACATGAAAACCATAATCTACGGCTATGCCTAAAATACTAACCGCAAAAACAAAGGCCAGTAAATGTATTGAATCAAACCATAACGTTAAGGCGACAATGCCCACCAAAAGTGCACTACCGATCACCGCTAAACAGGCGATTAATGGGGTAAAAGCCCTAAAGGCTAACAAAATTATTAATATAACGCCGAGCAAAGAAAATAAACCAAAGCGGCTTATTTCAGACTGCGCTTGTAAGCTCGCCGCAGCGGAGTGCAAAATCATGCCAGTCATTAATACTTCACTGAGATTATCGCGCTTGGCTAAAGCTTTTTCGGTTAAAGCTTTTTTTGTTAAAACTTCCTCGGTTAAAACTTGAGTGTGATCAGCTTTAATACTTTGTAATTCTTGGTAAATCGCTACTGAATCGCGAATGTTGGTATAAGCAGGATTGAGGGTAATAAATACTGGAATGTAGTTAAGCTTATCGCCCTTGATCATGAGTTCTTGTTGACTAAATTGCCAATGAGTATTTGTTTGAGGGCTTTTTTGAGTATTGGTTAATAAGCGCTCTTTTAAGAATGTTGCTAGGGTTAAGGTGGCATCTTTTTCTAAAGACTGACTGACAATGGGATCAGACCATTGGTTTAGTAAGGAAAAGTATTCGTCAGTGAGTGTCTGCGCTTGCTTGCTTTTTAATGCGGTGCTTAGCTTATTTTTTTGCTTATCGGCCAAATAGCTAAACGGTGAAGCGCCATAATAGGCGATGAGTTGTTGTAATTTATCTGAATTAAGTGGATTGCTATAGATGCTTGTTAACCAAGGCTTGTTTTGTAAACGCGTTCTTATTTTACTCGCTATGCTGACCGCTTGTTCAAGCTCTTGATGACCGACAAGTAACAATAATTTGTTTTGATAATTTTGTCCCAAAGCAATTGCGGCTTGATGTTTTGGTGAGTTAATCTCAAGGGCTGCCAATAAGCCAGCATTGTATTGCTGCTCTGTGTTGTTCAGTTTTACCACTAAAATAGCGCAGCAAAGGGTGATCATGAACAGCCATAAAGCCAAGCTTGATTTGCTGCTTAAATTATCTGAAAAGTTAATAAAATCCTTCTTCAAGCTCTTATTCAAAGTAGGCTAACTCCTCAGGGGTAACTAATGAGGATGATAATTGTAATTGAATCTCGGTTTTATTGCCTTTGCTTTCAATAAGCTCGATTTTAGTAGGGATTTTAGTAGGGATTTTAGTGCCGGCATTGACCTCGGTGGTACAAAGGTTAATTTGTGCAAACAAATTTAGCATAGTGTCACTTATGGGGATTAATGCTAAGCACGCAGCATCAGAAATTGTTTTATGTTGAAGTTTTTTGGTAGTAAAAAATTTTGCTAATTTTTGTTCGTCGGCAGAAAATAGCGCTAAAAAAAAGTCATTATCTAGTTGCGCTTCTTTTTTTAATTTTCCTTGTTCATCAATGTGATAAACACCGTTATTAGCACCATTACTGATAAATAATTTTAATGAGTTAACGGGGGTTTTGGTATGCCACAGCAGACCTTTATTGGGCAAGTAAACAAAATCACCTGCCGATTTAAAAGGGCGTTTTAACGGCTTGATATTTTTACTTTGTGTAAAAGTGCCTTTTAACGCTTCTAGCATGATCTCTGTGTGCACAGGTGCTTTTATTTCAGCTGCACCAATAGTGTATGAGCAAAAAAATAAACTACTTAATAGCGTAAGTAACAATGTTTTCTGTACATTCATCGCTTTAATGCTCGCTACTTTTATCGTTATTTTCATTGCTACCTTCATTGTTACTTTCATCGCTAGTTATCTCGCAGGGCAGCTAAGCAAGGTTGCAACTTTTCAATTAAAATGGCTGGTGATTCAAATTGCAGCTCATTAGACTCAATACAAACGGCGGCTTGTACCGTGTAGCCTTTAGTTAACTTAGCCCCTGTTTTTTTGTCGGTAATAACATAATTAATCTTAATTCTATGCTCGTACTCAACTAAAGATGCAGACACGGTTATTATTTGCGTGAACTTGGCAGAGCCAACGTATTTTAAACGCATATCAACAATAGGCCACATATAACCTGAAGTCACCATGTCGATGTAGTCATAATTAAACAAACGCAGCAGCTGGCAACGAGCCACTTCAAAGTATCGTGGATAATTGCCATGCCAAACGACATTCATGGGATCACAGTCATGAAAGGGAATTTCAATATCAACGGTAGTCGTTAAGTGCGGTTGCTTAACAGAGATTGAATCACTCATATAAAGACCAACGTTGTTCTTGTATATACTCAACAGTGGCTCTTAACACGCCTTCAAGCGGTCTATCTTCAGTGACTAATTGAAAAAAATCGCCAATATCAGTTAACATTGCTGCAACAGGTGCCGCTAGCGTATCACGCTTTAACTCACCTTGTTGAATACGTAAAGTAACGGCTTGATAACTTGCTAACAGTGTTGCGGCAACAACTTGTTCCGTGAGCTGTAAAATGCGTAAACAATCACGAGCAGCAATAGTACCCATACTGACTTTGTCTTGATTGTGACATTCAGTAGAGCGTGAAAAAACACTGGCTGGCATAGTGAGTTTTAATGCTTCTGCTGTCCATGCTGATGCGCCAATTTGTACGGCTTTAAAACCATGGTTAATGGCGATACGATCTGGTGCGGCGGCGGATAAATTAGCGGGCAAACCATTGTTGTATTTTACATCGACTAAACTTGCCATTTGCCTATCAAGTAAATCAGCAATATTAGCGACTGCCGTTTTTAAACTGTCCATTGCCATCGCAATATGACCACCGTAAAAATGACCACCATGGAGTACGTGTTCGCCAATACCATCAATTATCGGGTTGTCATTGGCACTGTTTAGTTCATTTTCAATAAACTGTCTGAGCCAAGGTAGTGAATCAGCAAGCACGCCAATAACATGAGGCGCACAACGTATTGAATATCTATCTTGCAAGCGATGTGAGTTTCTAGGGTGGTGGTGATGATTTAAATCATGCTGGATCCATGAAGCAACATTGGCTTGACCGGGATGAGGTTTTACCGAGAATAAAATGTCATCAAAGTGATTACTGTTACCCTTAAGAGCTAAACTACTTAGTGCGGTAATGCGGGCACTCAATTTAGTTAAATAAGCCGCTCTATCATAGGCTTGACATGCTAAAGCCGTCATTACCGCTGTGCCATTCATTATTGCCAAGCCTTCTTTAGGGCGTAAGGTAATAGGATTAAGCTTTTCATTAGCCAAGGCGACTTTGGCGGTAACTTTTTTACCTTGATAATAGACATCGCGTTCACCGCAAAGGGCCGCGGCAACGTAAGAAAGTGGCGTTAAATCACCACTAGCACCAACAGAGCCTTCTTGTGGAATAACGGGAATAATGTTGTTATTCAAAAAAGCGGTAATTTGCTTTAATAATGGCCAACTAACGCCAGAATAACCGCGACTTAACGACGCTAATCGGGTTGCTAAAATTGCTCGCCCTTGCTCGGGGCTAAAATAATCACCTAGGCCGCAGCCGTGGAAGCGCGTTAAATGCAGCGGTAGTTCATTGGCTAATTCGGCAGGGATTTCTACCGTGCATGATTCACCGTAACCCGTAGTTACCCCATAAATCACGCCATCTTCTTTTAATAGCGCAGCTAAAAAAGCGACGCCAGCATCTACTTTTCGGGTAAATTCGCTATCATCAGAAAGGGCCACTTGCTTTTCATTTTTAGCAATGGCGACTATATCTTCAATGGTTAATGCGGTTGCCCCAAAGATAGTAGTGGCATTTTTTTCTGCCATAGTTCTTTTTTCTAACATAGCTTTTTTCTCTAACATATATACGTCCTACTTGTTACTGCTATTAGCTGTCTTGGCTACGCCTTCAGGGCTAATGTTATTTCTACTAATACCGTCTCGTTGCCAAAAATCAAAAAAATTAAACCATTGCAGCGGATATTGTGCGCAATATTTTTCTAAGGTTTTAGCATACAGATTAACTAATTTGGTTAACTCTATTTGGCGAGTTTTTCTGCTCCAATGAACACCAGCAGATAACTCTTCAAAAATTAAATTGTAGTTTTGCTTAGCGGGTGAGTTAGTCTTTAGACAAAACATCATTAATACGGGACATTGCAAAATGCCGGCAAGGATAAAAGGTCCTTGAGAAAAAGGAGCTTGTTCGCCTAAAAAATCACTGTAGATAACTCGGCCAGCCACTGTGGTGGAGGTTCTATCACCCGCAATGACTACATATTCACCTTGCTCTATTTTATCTTGCAACATAATAGCAAGATCTGGCCCCATTGCCGTGACTTCAATTAAATTAACTTTAACGTCGCCGTTTAAGCTATTAATAAAATCATTAAATTTTTGTGCGTGTTCAGTAAAGACTAAAACGTTAAAGCGCGCGTTAGTGTTGTCATTGGCAAGCGCTCTACATATTTCTAAATTACCTAGATGCGAGCCAATAATTAATGCGCCCTTGTTTGCCAGCAGCAAAGGTTCAAAAACAGCATAATTAATATGATTAATTGAAGTCATGGTTATTTTATTTAACCAAACATCAACTTTATCTAAAGCAGCAAAGCCCATCGCTAAAAAATGGCTAAAACTCATCCACACGCTTGGCTTTTGGGTTAAATAACCGGCTTGATGCATTTTATGTAGATATTTTTGTGAAGCTATTCGACTGGTTTTACCGCTGATAAAAAAGTAAAAAATCACTGGGTATAAAATAAGAATAGCGAGATAACGCCCGCCATATTTATAGCAAATAAATAATGTTTTTAAGCCTAATAACGAACCACGTTCGCGCATTAATGACCAATGGTTAGTTGTCGTCATTAGACTCTCTTTTAGCTATGCCATTAGATATTTTATGCCTGAGTAAAAAAGGTAAGCGCACTAACATGCCTATAACAAGGCGAGTATGCAGCCAACTAATGAGTACATTGTCATGCAAGGCTCTAAAATGAGATTGGCCATCTTCAGGGTAATCAACGTTAGTTGCTATAAACTTTATATCGGTATTGCGCCAAAAAAGTCGCACCATAATTTCAATATCAAAGTCCATGCGTTTACCTAAATTGACTTGTGCAATTAGCTGACAAGTTGCCGATAGGGGATAGATACGAAAACCACACATGGTATCTTTTACTTGTAGGGACAGCGTTTCAATATGTACCCAAAAATGAGTGATAGAGCGGCCCCATAAACGTCCCTTGGGAATGCTGTCATTATAAATAGGTCGTCCGCTGATTAAAGCATTAGGATATTCTGCGGATAAATCAAGGAAGGAGCTAACATCATTGAGATCATGTTGACCGTCGGCATCTATTTGTAAGGCATGGCTATAACCGAGCTTTTGAGCGGTTAATAAACCGGTGATGACGGCACCACCTTTGCCTTGGTTTTCGTGATGAGTCACTAAATGAATATCATTATTAGCATTGCTAATTTGTTGTAGCATTTTACTGTGCATTTTAGTACTTGCATCATCAACAATGATCACAGCGATGTTTTTTGTCAGTAAAATTTGACTAATTTGTGCTAATTTTTCACTATGATTGAAGCTCGGAATAACGGCACAAATATGCTTACTAATAGTCATTATGCAAACTCTACTCGCGCCGAAGAAAATTTATCGTCATGCAAGTAATAGCTAAAACTAAATTTTTGTGGTGATTTTCTAACAATTTCGAGTTGTACGTTCATGTCAGGTAATAGTAACTTTTGAAATTTCAATACGCTAACGTCTTGAACATCACCTTGCATAGATAAATATTCTTTTGCAAAAGCAATGGCCCAGTCTAATTGCACCACACCGGGTACAACAGCAACATCGTCAAAGTGTCCTTTAAAACACCGTAGGTCGGAATTTATGATCAAGCTCAATAACACGCTATTCTCGTGTTGCGCTATCGTGTTAATACTAGGGAGTAATCTCTCTACGTTACTCTTCATTAAATTAGGTCCATTAGATTGGCCCATTAGATTGCTCCATTAGCTTCGGCTCATGACATTTATTGCTTTATTCAAAAAGATTTACTAATTCTGTTTTCACTAATTTCCCTTGGCTATTAAAGGGAAGTTGTTGCACAAAACGCCATTTTCTCGGCTGTAATGAGGGTTCAAATACTGATAACAAAGCGTGTTTGCATTCACTGACTAAATTCTTCTTTTTAGTTGCGTCATCGGGTATTGCGCAGTGTTTTTCTAATGCTACCACAGCAACTAGTGCTGCCTTACTCTTCGAGATATCTAAAACAAAACAATGACAAGCGTTGATTTTGGGCAAACTGTTTAATTCTCTTTCCATTTCATCAAGCGACAACCTTTTTTCATGCAACTTAATAATGCGATCAACTCGACCTAATAAGTGAAAGAAACGGCCCTCAAGTTCAACTCTATCATCGGTTTTATAGATTTCACCTTTAGCGAGAAAGTTTGATTTTAACACCATGGTATTATCTTTGGCTAATGTTGCTTGATGCTCTGGAAATAGTTGCCACTGTGGCTTGTGGCTTTGTTGCCGCCATGCAATACCGCCCGTTTCAGTACTGCCATAAATTTCAGTAATTACTTGCTGGTTATAGGTTAAAAAATCAGTGGCGACGTTAGCACTTAACGCACCGCCCGAGCAAAATACTTCGCTAATGTTTATTATCGCTTGAGCTGAAAACTGTTGGCTAGTACGCGCTAAGTAACTTGGGCTTGAGACCAATATTATATCTTTGAAAGTTTGGCAATAATGTTCAACTTGTTCTGGGTACTCAATGGTTTCACAAATAATTTGTTTGTTGGTAAATACAGGCCAAATTAATTTAAATAATAAGCCGTAGATGTGTTTATGGGTAACCGTAGATAAAACACAGCTGCCTTGATGAGGAAATAACCTCTGCAAACACTCAATTTCGTTAGCGAGCTGATACCAATATTTTTTAATTGCTTTTGCTTCACCTGTTGAGCCTGAAGTGAACAAAGTAATAGTAATATTGGCATTAATTGTTAAATTCTGGAGATCTGAGGCAAGTGCTTCACTATGTAGACGGCCATTTTTATTTACAGTGAAATGCGGCAGTAACTGCTCATTCTGATCGTTTTCAAGACTAGCACTGCCAATACTTATATCTGCATGCGTTGCGGCTTGCTTCAAGCGTTCAAGCTGATTGCTTTGCGCTAAAATAATGTTTTTATTGGCTAATAATAAGGCAAAGAAGTATTGGCTATATTGATAAAAATCATCTTGGTACAGTAACCAGTTATGTTCGCTGTAACGGTTGATCTCTCGTGCAAGTGCGATACATTCAGTTGCCCATTGCTGGCCAGAAATTTTTTGCTCACCACAAATAAAAACACTTTGGTTATTTATAGGGAAAGAATAAGCATCAATTATCATTAAGTTTTTGTACTCTTAATCTCACCACGTACTCGCCAGCAAAAAGTAACCCCATTAATATATAGGCGATTAAGCCGTTATAGAGTGTCCATGTTTGCAAACTGGTAAACAATGCGGTGTAACTCGCTATCAAACCATTCAGAATGAAAAACCCTAACCAAACTTTAGTCACCTTACGAGTATATAACACGGCATGAGGCGGCAACTCAGCTTGAGTTAGCCGAGCAAGGCGTTCAATTACTGGTGGAGGATTAACTAGTGAATATGAGAAAATCAGTGCTAAAGCGCTATTGATAATGACGGGATAAAATAACAAACCAATATCAGCATCAAAAATAAAGCTAAACAGTAAAAAAGCTAACACCGCCAACGAAATAACTTTATTTGCCAATGGGCCGAGTATTTTTTTAGTCTTCTTTTCGCCAACACTACTTTCGCTGCTGCTATTTTTGTTCAATATGAATAAACGCACTAAAAATAGCAATAATAAAACCAAACTAACTAACCGTACTGAAAACTCAGTTAAACCATAAAATACTACCAGCGGATATAATAGCGTTAGTAAGGTAATAAGTATTTTCATCACAAGATTTTTAGCCTAGCTGTGTAGTTTAAACGTTAGGCCGCTGACGTGAGTTCAGTTAAAGCATCAACAATATCGGCAATAGTGCGTACTTGTTTAAAAGCTTCAGGGTCAATTTTTTTACCGGTAAGCTCTCGTAATTTAACCACTAAATCTACTGCGTCAATACTATCTAAATCCAATTCGCCATATAATTCAGCATCTAAACTGATATCTTCAGCGGGTATTTCAAATTCATCAACCAATAGTTCAGTTAACATTGACAATATTTCATCTTTATTTTGCATGGTGTTCTCAGTACTAATTTTGTTCGATAAATTGAACTAGGTTATTAATAGAATAAAAGTGTTCTTTAGTTTTTTCAGAATTTGCTTCAATTTTCACATCGAAAGTTTTCTTAATCGCTAAACCAAGCTCTAAGGCGTCAATAGAGTCTAAGCCTAAACCTTCGCCAAATAATGGCTCATCATCAATAATATCGTCTGGTGATACGTCTTCTAAATCGAGGGTTTCAATAATTAATGATTTTAAAATTGTTCGAGTGTCAGCCATCTAGCTCTAATTCCTTACAAAAATACTGTTGTGTTTCACGAGTCAATGCACGCACTGCTAATGAAGTGTTCGTGTCGTTAAAGTGCTTGCTGTTATCAATGGGCGCTTTCGCAGTTAAAGTAATAACGACCTTTTTATCGGGCACATCATACCACGATTCTTTTTTAGTTAGTGTACTTGGGATCACAGAAATAAGTATTGGCTGATAATTGGCTTGGCAACGCACGGCAATGTTGGCAGCACCGCGTTTAAAAACTAGCGCTTGCCCATTAACACTGCGGGTTCCTTCAGGGAAAACAACTAGGTTACAACCTGAGTCGAGGCTTTTTTTACAATCAATAAAAAGCTGCTCTGAGTTATCATTATCAATGTAGCCAACCCGCTTTACTACGCCTCGTAAAAAAGGGTTTTTAAATAAAGCTGATTTTACGACACAATCGGCATTAGGTAAGTAAGCAATAATTAAAATAACGTCAATCAGAGAAGGGTGATTGGCAATAACGACTTGTTTGCGCATATTGCTAAGTCGTTCAAAATTTTCTAAGCTCACGCTTAACACACCAAAAAATTTCATCATGGCGATAAAAAAGGCAAATGCTTTATGTATGGTATATCGCGCTACTTTTTTGCGCTTTGCTTTATCATTGATTAATAACGTTTGTAGGGGGAAAATTATCGATGAAATAAACAGTGCACCGAGACCAAAACTAACGAAACACAGCCCTGTAGCCAACAATCGCCAATAATAATTCATTTTTTGCATTCATTAAAATCCAAAGAAAGTGAATGATTGGTGCTGGGTATTAATTTATTGCTCTGTGAGTAAAAGTGCCGAATAAAATCTAGGCTAAGATCGGCTGTTTGCTTTTCCTCACGCTTTATTTTTTGATTGTTTAAAGTAAGATGAACCGCAGCCAAACTATCATTTTTATGGGTACTGGAAAGGATCATGGTAATGCAGCGAGCAGGTTTGCACTCTTCAAATTGGCGATATTCTTCAGGCACATCAAAATCACAATAAGTATAAATAACGGGGGTATTCACTGGCGAAGAGTTTTGCTGACATTGCATTGCCGCTTCTATTAAGCCTTCAATAAAGGTGTTACTTCCCGCACTTATCGTGGTGGTAGGGGCGGTATTATTTGTGGCGATGCTAAATAACCCCGTGGTGGCATTATGTACGGATAAAGCAAACTGAGTTGGCGATAAATCTTCACCTAAGGCGGCATCTTTAATTAAGCTGACTGTTTTGGCTAAATCGCCGTGCTGAGAGGCGAAAACCAGTGGTAAATTTTGAGTTAATGCCTGCGGAATATCCAAGCAGTGCAACACCGCCTTACTAAACGGGCTCAACCTTCTTAATTGCCCTTTGGGATAATATTGAGGTTTGGGAGGCGTAAACTCTGGGGAAAGGCTTAAGTTATCTTTTGCCCATAGCGTTAGCATGCTTGCGTCGTTTAAGCCTTGCAGCCAGACATTGATATTATTTATATAAACTTTCATTGTTATTATCTACAGCTTTTAAGCTATGATTTATCTTTCCATTTTATTAACAACTATTTTAACAAAGTGTTATTTGTTCTACAAACTCAGTTTTTATCACTATGAAATATAATTTATACACTTTTACCGTTTTAACCCGACAACTTTATGTTGCTGAGCTAATTCAGTTTTCTAAAGAGAAAACTGACTATAAACACTTTTTAAGTGTTGAAGAGTTAGGCATATTAGCAAAACGAAAACATAAAAAAACAGAATTTATTTTTAGTCGCTATATTATTAAAAAAGTGGCAGAAATCACGGGTAAACAAGCTATATTAACCACGATAAAATATTGTGAGGTAACAGAAACGGCAGGTGTTTTTCAACAGCAAGCGCTTAAACAAAAACTATCATTAAGTCATAGTGGCAAGTTTGTTGCCTTTAGTTTTTGCTCTCTAAATGAAAGAATTGGTGTAGATATAGAGGCGATAACGAATAGAGATATCAAGCCACTGATGAATGAATTTTTTTGTGAGGAGGACAAGCGGCTGATTAACTTAGCGGCTAATACCAAGACACGCTTCTACCAATTATGGACAGAAAAAGAGGCGGTTACTAAATTAATAAACGCCTCAATATTTACCTTGCTCGCTAAATCATCCGCTGAGCTGAATGATCATTATCATCTAAAAACCATTGTTAGTGATAAATTTATAGTTTCTATGGCTAGTGTTTAAAGCTAGTGATAATGGCGGTTAACCTTTATAGCTTTCTTCAACTAAACCTGTTTGAATTAATCTGTCTATATAAATAATCCAGTTGTTGTAGTTTTTATGTATGGTATTTTTTTTAGCATTATATTTTAAATTTGTGCTATCGACATAGTTGATAGAGTATTGGCTAGCGTCAAATGAAATTTCAATTCTTGCGGTATGTGTTCTCACCATAATTTCAGCCAAAATAACGCCATTAGCATTCGCTTTAACTTGCCAGCCTTTTTGTATTAGAGCCTTGACTATGTTTTTTTCTACTTGCTTAGCGGTAAGGTTTGCTGGAACGTGTGACTGCTCTATATTATAAACAGGTGTTGATTTACATGCTGCTAAAATAAGAACAGAAAGTAAAACGAAGATGATTTTTTTCATGTGAATCCTTGCTTGTTAAAACATTGTTAAATTATCAAGGGGATTATAAACTTTTTTATAAATTAAGTACCAGTGTTATTAATAAAACTCAATTATCATCCAGTTCAGTGTAATTTGTTCATCGCGTCAGTTTTTAATTCAGTAGCAAGCTTTAACCTGATCTAGAAAGTTTTTACCCCTTAAGCATGCTTTAAGGTTCAGCTATTAAATTTATCATCATCAACAAGCAGGAGATAATGACGATGATAAATGTAACTTCAATCATTCAAAGCCAAACGGCAACTTCATTAAAAAAACCTAAAGGTAATTTAATTGAGCAAAAATTAAATTTTGATATTCAACTTGCGCCTGTAAGCAGTAAGCACCGCAATGAAATAGAGGCATTTATTAAACAAGGATTTGCTAAGGCTTACGGCGCCAAAATATCAATCACAACACCGCATTTATTAGCGTTATCAAACGGTAATTATAAAGCCGCCTTAGGTATTCGCAGTGGCCATGATGATTTGTTTGTAGAGCAATATCTTTCAGGAGTGATAGAGCAACAAGCCGTTTTTGTGGATAATAAAGTCAAACGACAAGAGATTGTTGAGTT
>MAAC01013344.1_pt1 | contig 26582 bp, 19 predicted proteins | sample 1115981 | NCBI WGS metagenome assembly MAAC01 (sample SAMN04961126, study PRJNA320927) | seawater metagenome | isolation source: sample BD02T64 sea water enriched with oil for 64 days | place: USA:Gulf of Mexico | collected 2013-07-27
ACTATCGCAATGGGTAGTACGGAAGGTTTACGTCGTGGACTAAACGTGCAAACAACTGGCGCACCAATCAATGTACCTGTTGGTGTAGAAACTCTTGGTCGTATTATGGATGTGTTAGGTAATCCAATCGACGAAAGAGGCGATATTGGCGAGCAGAAACGCATGTCAATTCACCGCAAGCCACCATCATATGCTGAGCAGTCTGCAAGTGATGAGTTGTTAGAAACGGGCATCAAGGTAATTGACTTGGTATGTCCTTTCGCCAAAGGTGGTAAGGTTGGATTGTTCGGTGGTGCCGGTGTTGGTAAAACCGTTAACATGATGGAATTGATCAACAACATTGCAACACAGCACAGTGGTTTGTCTGTATTTGCTGGTGTTGGTGAGCGTACTCGTGAAGGAAACGATTTCTACCATGAGATGCAAGAAGCTGGCGTTGTAAATATCGCTACACCTGAAGACTCAAAAGTTGCCATGGTATATGGTCAGATGAATGAGCCTCCAGGAAACAGATTACGTGTTGCTTTGACGGGTCTTACAATGGCAGAGTCATTCCGTGACGATGGCATGGATGTATTATTGTTTGTTGATAACATCTACCGTTATACATTGGCAGGAACAGAAGTGTCAGCACTTCTTGGTCGTATGCCTTCAGCGGTAGGTTACCAGCCGACACTTGCGGAAGAAATGGGTGCGCTTCAAGAGCGAATCACTTCGACTACAACGGGTTCTATTACATCTATCCAAGCGGTATACGTACCTGCGGATGATTTGACTGATCCATCTCCTGCAACAACCTTTGCTCACCTAGATGCAACCGTTGTATTGAGTCGTGATATTGCTGCTAAGGGTATTTACCCAGCAATCGATCCTTTGGACTCTACTTCTCGTCAGCTTGACCCTCTTGTTATTGGTCAAGAGCATTATGACGTTGCTCGTGGTGTTCAGACAGTTCTTCAGCGTTATAAAGAACTTAAAGATATCATCGCGATTCTTGGTATGGATGAATTGTCAGAAGAAGATAAGCAGGTTGTTTATCGAGCTCGTAAGATTGAGCGATTCTTGTCACAGCCGTTCTTTGTTGCGGAAATATTTACCGGTTCTCCTGGTAAGTACGTTTCATTGAAAGATACTATTTCTAGCTTTAAGGATATCTTGGCAGGTGTATATGATCACATGCCTGAGCAAGCTTTCTATATGGTTGGTGGTATCGACGAAGCCGTACAAAAAGCGAAGGATATGTAATTATCCATATCGGGAGATAACGAATGGCCATTACCGTACAATGCGAGATAGTCAGTGCTGAAAAAGAGATTTTCTCTGGATTGGTAGAGATGTTAATCGCTCACGGCGCATTAGGTGACCTGGGTGTAGGCCCTGGTCACGCTCCCCTTCTGACTCGCTTGAATCCTGGTCCTGTAAGAGTGATTAGGCAAAATGGCGAAGAGGAAGTGTATTACGTGTCGGGTGGAATGTTAGAAGTTCAACCGAATATTGTTACTGTACTTGCAGATACTGCAGTACGAGCTGATGATGTTGATGAAGCTGCTGCGGAAGCTGCAGCGGAAGAAGCACGTAAGGCGTTAGAGAATCAAAGTGCTGAGATTAATTATTCAGCAGCAGCAGCTCAACTGGCAGAAGCTGTGGCGCAATTGCGTACAATTCGCCAGATGAAAAACAAGCTGGGTAAGTAACAGACGTGATTATTTCGCTTAATGTCAATTTGGCGTGAATAGTTACAGAAGTTGATAAAAAAGGGTGGCTACGGTCACCCTTTTTTTGTTTTATACTCTAGCTGTGGAAGCTAAACTTCGAAAATGCGATGTTCTATAATAGTTTCTGAAATAGCATCTTCAAAAGTAGGCCTTCTTATCATTATGTGTTCGTAACTATTCGACTTAATGTCCGATTTAATAAGGGAATCTTAGATGGATTTGAATGTAGTCATCTTAGCAGCAGGCAAAGGCACTCGAATGAAATCGACGTTGCCAAAGGTATTGCAACCACTCGCCAAAAAACCTCTATTATCCCATGTGCTGGAAAAATCATATGCTTTAAAAGCAACCAATGTTGTTGTTGTTTATGGTCATGGTGGTGAGGCGGTTCAATCGACTGTGGAAAATCTGCATTCTGAACATACTATCGCCTGGGTAGAACAAAAAGAGCAGCTTGGTACAGGTCATGCTGTTAAAGTTGCTTTGCCAGAGCTAACAGCGGGCACACAAACACTTATTCTTTACGGTGATGTACCACTGGTCACTGAGCAGACATTACGCTCCTTTATTGAACAAACCGATGATAAAGGATGTGGCCTGTTAACAGTCCAACTAGATAACCCAGCGGGTTATGGCCGGATTATTCGTAGTGCTGACAATAAAGTTGAAGCTATTGTTGAAGAAAAAGACGCCACTGACCTACAGAAGCAAGTGACTGAAGTAAATACCGGAATTATGTTGGTAAATACTGGTTTATTGCAAAAGTGGTTACCAACCTTAGACAACAGCAACTCACAGGGTGAATATTATCTTACTGATATTGTAAAGATGGCCCGTGAGGAGAATATTTCAATACAAGCTTCCGTTGTGGCCGACCCCATGGAAGTGACAGGTGTTAACGATAAAGTACAGCTAAGCCAGCTTGAAAGACGTTACCAACTAAAACAAGCAGAAAACCTCATGCGTAATGGAGCGATACTTGCTGATGCATCTCGTATTGATATTCGAGGAGATATCACTATTGGCGAGGATACTTTTGTTGATGTTAATGCAGTGTTTGAGGGTAAAGTAACTATAGGTAAGGGTTGCCAAATTGGTCCCAACTGTATGATTATCAATAGTAGTATTGGGGATAACTCCGTTATTCACGCTAATACGGTTATTCAGGATTCAAGTCTTGGTGATACCGCAGAAATAGGCCCTTTCGCGAGAATTCGTCCGGGTACGGTTACTGAGTCTCGCGTTAAGATTGGTAATTTTGTAGAAACTAAAAAGTCCCATATATGTGAAGGTAGTAAAATAAATCATCTAACATATATCGGTGATGCTGAAATCGGTAAAGGTGTGAACATTGGTGCAGGCACTATCACATGTAACTATGACGGTGTGAATAAACATAAAACGGTTATTGGTGATAAAGTGTTTATTGGATCTAATACCTCGTTGGTGGCTCCGTTAAATATAGGTGAAGGTGCAACAATAGGTGCTGGCTCCACTGTATCAAAGGATGCAAAAGAGCATGCATTAACAGTGACGCGGGCGAAACAAATTACCCTTGCGGATTGGCAGCGACCAGTAAAGAAGGCATAAATATCAGAGCTAAAGGAGTAGAGAAGTACCTGCTATTCCGATAATCTCAAATCTTGCTTGTAGCACATTATTTCCTCTTTGTTTCAGAGCGATTTCTGAAACAAAGAGGAAATAATGTGCGGTCATAGAGATTCGCAACGAACCTATTGTCATAGTAACGATAAAACAGAGAACGTCAGGGAAATATTATGTGTGGAATTGTTGGTGCTGTATCAACTCGTAAAATCGCTCCCATTTTATTAGAAGGGCTTAAGCGGCTAGAATATCGGGGTTACGATTCTGCCGGTATAGCTCAACTCGTTGAGGGGCAAGAAATAGAACGTATTCGATGCCAAGGGAAAGTAAAAGGTTTAGATGAAGCTGTGTCAGCAAGTACCTACCCAGGAATTGTGGGTATCGCCCATACACGATGGGCTACTCATGGTGTGCCCAGCATAGAAAATGCTCACCCACATCTGTCTAAGGGTGATGTTGCGGTTGTTCACAATGGGATCATAGAAAACCATGAAACCCTTAGAAAAGAACTACAAGGCGAAGGTTATGAGTTTACCTCTGAAACTGATACCGAAGTTGTTGCTCACCTATTTCACAGAGAATACCAAAAAACTCCAGATTTATTAAAAGCGCTACGTATTACCGTTGCACAGTTAGAGGGGGCTTATGCACTAGGGGTCATGCATAAAGACGAACCTTCCCGATTAGTTTGTAGCCGAGCAGGCAGCCCTTTGGTATTAGGTGTTGGCATTGGTGAGAATTTCATCGCCTCTGATCAGCTTGCTTTATTACCTGTTACTACACGCTTTATTTTTCTTGAAGAAGGGGATTTTGCAGACCTTCGCTTAGATTCCGTTGTTATTGAAGATACAAATGGAAATGTTGTAGAACGGACCATTCGTGAAAATGTTGGAAGTGCAGGAACTGCTGATAAAGGTGAATATCGCCACTTTATGATGAAGGAAATCTTCGAGCAACCGACGTCAGTTAGAAGAACGCTTGATGGTCGTATCGTTGATGGCAAAGTAAATCTTGATGAATTTGGCCCAACGGCAGAATTATTGTTTAGCAAACTTGAGTCGATACAAATTATTGCTTGTGGAACCAGTTTTCATGCTGGCATGGTGGCTAAGTATTGGTTTGAAGCTATCGCGGGTATTCAATGTAATATCGAGGTCGCATCTGAATTTCGTTATCGTAAAACGGTAGTACGGGATAACACCTTGTTTGTTACCATCTCCCAATCAGGCGAAACTGCTGATACGTTAGCAGCATTACGTGATGCCAAGGGCTATTTAGGTTCGTTAACTATTTGTAACGTACCGGATAGTTCATTAGTACGCGAATCTGATATGGCATTTATGACTAAAGCAGGGACTGAGATAGGTGTTGCTTCCACCAAGGCCTTCACAACACAACTAGTCTCATTGTTCTTATTTATGGTTGCTGTAGGGCGATTCAATAACGTTACAGCGATTCAAGAAAAAGAGCTGCTAGTAAAACTGAGCAAGTTACCTGATATTATTCAAAGTGCGTTGCGTTTGGACAAAGATATTGAAGCTATGGCTCCTATGTTTAGCGAGAAACATCATGCGCTGTTCTTAGGTCGAGGTATTCAATATCCAATCGCAATGGAAGGTGCGTTAAAGCTGAAAGAGATTTCTTATATTCACGCTGAAGCATATCCAGCAGGGGAACTTAAGCATGGCCCGCTCGCATTGGTAGACAAAGATATGCCGATTATTGCTGTGGCTCCCTCTGATAGTTTATTAGAAAAGCTTAAATCAAATTTACAGGAAGTTAGGGCTCGTGGTGGTGAACTATTTATATTCCAAGATGCTAAGGCTGGTGTTGAGAAAGATAACGATGTTCATGTAATGGACTTGCCATATATAGATGAGGTGTTAGCACCTATTTTGTACACAATTCCATTACAGTTGTTGTCTTATCATGTGGCGATTATTAAAGGTACTGATGTTGACCAGCCGCGGAATCTCGCCAAATCTGTAACGGTAGAATAAGGCACTGTGTTAGAGGGTAATAATTGAAAATGATAGAAAAGACACTCGAAAAATTATTTTATGCCAGTAGGTGGCTGTCGGCGCCGTTATATTTAGGCCTGAGTGTGGCGTTATTGCTATTGGGTATAAAGTTTTTTGAAGAATTGTTTCATGCATTTCCAATAATTTTGGAGATGCAGGAAACGGATTTAGTTTTGTTGATATTATCGCTTGTTGATCTTGCACTCGTAGGTGGCTTGATCGTTATGGTAATGTTCTCAGGGTATGAAAATTTTGTATCAAAAATCGATCTAGATAATGAAACTGACAAATTGGACTGGCTTGGAAAGTTAGATTCCGGATCATTAAAACAAAAAGTTTCCGCTTCAATTGTAGCAATATCTTCCATTCATTTATTAAAGAAGTTCATGGGCGCGGAGAATGTCGATGATGATAAAATGATGTGGTATGTCATCGTACACCTAACGTTTGTTGTTTCTGCATTAGGCATGTCTTATGTTGATAAGCTAAATAAGACGTAAGATTACAGGTATTATTGGCTGCCTAATAACGTTCTAAATTATAAGTAAACGTTTGATTTACTTTTGTATGGATTAAAATTAGGCGGCGTTGGTCAATGTATTTGATAGTAAAGTAGCGTTTTTCTCTTGTTTTTTTGTCTTTAATTGTAAGTTTACGATCAGATAACGAATAGTAAGAGCGTTGTAAACCTTTAGGTTGTTCATTGTGGTCCACAAAACCGTTACGCTTAAAAATCCAATAATCTGATAAAGGGGTTGTTCCCGAAATGTTCTGACCATGCTCAAAAATTGCAACAAGTGCCCAACGCCCCATAAGTTGGTTAGCGTAGCTTTTTTTTGTGTTTCCACCCCAATTAGTGACGTTTGCAGCGAAAGTAGGGAATGAGATTGTAGATAGCAGAGAGAGACAGATACTAATTACTAAAAACGCTACTTTCATGTTTAATCCCCCATTTTTATTAAAATATAGCTGCAAGTTTTACGTCATCCTGTTTTAATCTAGGAGCGGACATTGCGTACTGCAAATGAAAAAAAGCCCTTTTAAGCGCTACTTAGATGGTAACTAGAGTTTCTATAAGACTTGGTTACCGAATTAAAACAGAAAATAATGGTAATGAGAACTAGCAGGTCATGGTTACCGAATCGAAAGGGTAACAAAATAACCACTCTAGTTAAATAGTGGATCAATATAATAAGAAGAGAAATATGAATCATAAGCCAGATAATGTCACTATTATTGCTCCATCGCGAAATATTCAGCCGTTTCGACGGGTGTTGTTTATGGCCATGTTATGCCTTATATCTACGTCAGGTATGGCAACGATAAGACCGCTGACTGAAATAGCGGCTTTTCAAACTATTATGGTTGAAGGTGAGGACTTGGCGGCTGTGTTAGGAGAGTCAATTGATAAGATATCTCTAGCAGCAGTTATTGATGATGAAATGGAACCGGTACCCTATCAAATAGATGAATATAACAATGGTGGGGCAGTGTATTTTGAAAATTGGTCAGTGCCAATTGACGGTGTAAAAAATCGCTTTGATAAAGCCGATAAACTACTTTTTCTTCAAAAGGACGCTGGTTCTCGTCGTCAATCCTATCATCGTTTTGATGGAGAGTTTTTAGCCGAAGTCTCCCTTACAGGAATAGATGGAATTACACGTTATGTTTATGTTATCAAAGGCTCTCGGTTACGCTCAGAAGAGCAGTATGTTCGGTATAGCGCAGAAGATGCTTTAGTTGAAACGGATTTTTATTCATTAATGTATAACCCAGAAAACCATGTTGTGTGGGATGATTTTACAATAATTAATTATATTGGAGATGAAAACCCACTGGATTCGTTGAAACTACGCCTGGAAGCTGGATTGCTTACCTCGTTTTCGAAAACGACGTTGAACAATAATCAGATTGTTGCAGAACCTGCTGGTGAACGAATTGGGCCGATTCGTGCAACAACACAGATGGATTTAACATTGTGGATATTTAAAATGCCAATGTTACAAGTGAGTTTACAGATTCATCACTACCCAAAGTCTATTGTATATGATGTAAGAATGGTAATACCAGAAGTGCGCCGTAAGCTGTTAGTGGACCCTACGTTGTCAATGAGTTTAGATGCGAATAATCTATTAGGCACAACAGTGAGAACGGCTTTGGGGCCAAAGCAGTCAGGCGTAGTTGATGGTGAAGTAAGTGAAGTGGAGCAACAAATAATTGAGGCAGGTCTAACGGCAACAAAAAACTGGATATGGGCATCGACTCATCGTAATTTAGATATTGTGGCATTTTTTGATTTCTTGGGTGATACCGATGAACCGCTTTCCACTGTATATGTTGATGATAAACTAAGGGAAGATCAGCCTGAACGTTTTATAGGACAGCTACCGAACATGGGGTATAAAATAGAAAACTTACCAGACTCGGGATTTTTTGGGTTTACAACCAGTTTATATATAAGTAATGGCTTTAAGGGGGAACCAGAAAATTTTACTCAATCTATAAGAACAATGCCTGAGCTAATTGTCAGAAAGATATCAAAATAGATAGAGTTATTTGATTAACGTATATAAAGGGGGCGAGTTAAGAGGTTTACTCTGTTTCCCCTTCGTATAAGTTAATATCAGAAAGTTCGAAGCTGCAGGAGGGAGATTTATCTTTTTTACTTTTGCTTTTTGTGTGTATTGCCAGTGTTTGTCCATCTGACTTAATCGAAAAAGTAAAGCGCCGTTTAACAACCTTAATTTCTATGCCGTCATCGCTTAAAATTAGCTTTTGAAAAAGTATAGGTTTAAACGATTGAGTTGGATGATCGATATAAAATTCTTTATACGTTTTGTCACTAGGAACATCAATAGTGAGAAAGGTGCTTTCTTCATTGGTGTAAAAATTAGCAAAACATTTCTTTGAGCCTGAGCTACCGGTTAATTCTACCCTACCAATGCCATTTCCAAATTGTGAGATCTGTTCATGTAACAGATTTTTAAATTCTTGGTGTAGAGCTCCGTTTTCTCTAGGTATGTTAACAACAGTATCGGCATTTGCGGTTACGCTAAGCCCTATGCTGATAAACGTAATAAATGTACTTGTTAGCTTTTTAACAAAAGACTGCCTGCAACCGGTAGCGTCTGCTGCCACTGTGCGTTCTCCTTAACGTAAGTGCTTTACTAGTAGCTTTGGAAGGGTCCTGGAAGCTTGCGCCAATAGGGTTTTATGGGCGTCTTTTCCCTTCCCTATAAACACACGTTTTTGATCAGCTTCAATCGTCGCGGAGGTGTTAAAGCGTCCAGTTGCTGTTGGGGATTCTATATTTTCTCCGTTAGCATCAACAACCGAAATACGTCTTTGAAAATCCAAAGGGCCTTCATTGTCTTTTTGCCAGCGATTATAAAAATGTTTTATGTTTGAGGTAATCTCACGTCGTTGGGCATCTTTAATGCAATCAATATATTCGGTATTAATAATACGATCATTGTCACTAGGGGTAGTACATTGAGCCTGTTGATTATCAAAGACAATGTTTGCTCGTAGATTACCTTCACCGATAGGGTCAATTACCGCAAGAAATTCGATCGCTCGATGTAGTTTTGATGCAACTTCAGTTGCTGCTTCTATTGCTGCGCCACCACCACGGCCATGGCCAATAAGAATAATATTGGCATCCTGGTGAATCTGGGCGAGATGTTTTTCAAATTGTTCTTTAAATAAGCCAGTGGACGTCGAGATATTGCTGCCCTCAAAACCATTCCAGTTTGTTTCTATATATTTAGCTTCGTAAGACTCCACCCATTCTTTTAATTGCAATGTCTCTTCTATATTTTGGTCATATTCTCCAGAAACAACAAACACATAAGAAGAAAACTCAGGTTTGGCGGCTGCTTTTTTATGTGTTTTCTGAGTTCTTGCTAATGAGATAGCGGCAGGAGCGGGTGCGTTATTTGCTAGTTCAATATAATTGGCTAATTCTAGCCTGTTACTTTTAATTTTTGTTAGTAAGCTACGGTTACGTTTAACTTGCTTTCGTAAACTAATAATTAATGTAGCTTGAGTTTCACGTTGGGCAAGAATAGATTGCAAACGGGGATCCAAATCAAGAGTTGAATCTTTCTGCTGTGCCTGAAGTGCGAGCAATTGTTGTTGAGCAGCTTCTGCTTTTTCAGTAATAGCGTGTAGTTCAGTTTCTTGTTTAGCTTTTTCCGTTTGGAGCTGATTCGCTTTCTGATTGTTTTGAGCAATCTTTGTTTCGTGAGCTTCTGATTCTAGTTGGCGTTTAAAGGGGTTAAGTGAATTGTGATAATCTGTTGAACGCTGCGTATCTCTTAAGGTGAGCTGAATGTCTTTGTCCAGTAAACGAATGGCGTTTTGAATACGTTGAACTTCAAAGATTTGGCGTTTTACTTCACGTTTAGCATCGTGATAAGCCGTTCGGTTGTTGGTTCGCTCTTTACGTAACGATTTTCGTTGACTAAGAATTTTACTATCTAACGACCACAACGTATGTTCAATCTTTTTGATTTGATTGTTGTCAGCGGAAACGCTTGTATTTATTTGATTCAGTTGTTTATCGTAGGACGCCAAATTAGGTGCGGCGTGACTGATCATAGAAGCAGTGGATAATAGTCCGGTAAACACCCAGCCCGCTATACTAAGCGTTTTTGGTGCCTTCACCCGAACAGATTCAGTGTTCTTTTGTAAGCGATACAGCTTGCTGAATTTATACATGGCAATCTTCAATTATTATTAGAATTATAACCCTAGTTTAGCTAGGCGACTATATGGTGCCGTTATTCGTTGATTATCTTGTATAGCAGGTATAACAGGTAACGTTCAAATTAAGTATAGCTTGGTATTTGATGCGTTGTATTGTTTCAGTATCCGTGTTGAAACTGTCACCTTTAGTTGAGTATCCAATGAAAGAGCATAAATGGCAATACAGTACAGTTCAAGTTCTCAATGGAATTAGTATAAAGGTTAGTTAAACCCTCATGTTTACGAGGTAACCCGGGGGTTAGCGAAGGAATAATGATCCCATAGAATCATGTTACAAAATGTTCAATAATTGTACTTTGTTGTACAAGAAATACTCTATTTGGGTAGCCCAATTTGAATGGGATGAGCTTACTTTGAGTGATGTATATATCGTAAAAGCCAGATACAAAAAAGGAGCTAATAAGCCCCTTTTTTGTATCTGTACTTCTAATAGGAAGTACTATCGAACGCCAGCCTGACGTAATGCAGCAGGTTTATATTCTACTTTGGAGTATGTCTTAGTGAAATCAACGCCTTCATTTTCTTCGTTCTCTAAACCAAGGGCTAGATAACGTTTAGCGTTTAAGTCATATAATACTTCCATTGCATACCACGGGATTTTTGAATGGTAGTACTGCATTTCATAGGCTTGAGCGACACGCCACATGTTCCCACGACCGTCATAGTGATCGATGATGCTTGCTTGCCAAGAGTCTTCATCAATGAAAAAGGTTCTAGCGCCATATACGTGACGAGTTCTAGGCCTTAGTTTTGATTCGACAACCCACACACGATGCAACTCGTGACGAGTGAATTCTGGATTAATGTGACCAGGTTGAATGATATCCTTATACTTCAAGCCTTTTTCATCTAGCTTAAAGTTATTATAAGGAATATACATTTCTTTCTTGCCAATTAGCTTCCACTCATAGCGATCAGGAGTTCCGTTATACATATCAAAGTTATCAGCGGTACGTAACCCATCCGCCGCAGTCCCTGGGCCGTCATAGGCTACCTGAGGCGCTCGACGTACACGACGTTGACCAGCGTTATAGATCCACGCTTTACGAGGCTCTTTTACTTGGTCAATGGTTTCATGTACTAATAACACGTTACCTGCGAGACGAGCGGGGGATTTTACTTTTTGCTTAAAGTAAAATAACACGTTTTCATCTTCACCGGGTTGAATGTCTTTTAGGCCGAAGCGAAATGCAATTTCGTCCTCAAAGATAACCACGTTAAAGGCACCATTAACTTGAGGTGTTGCCTGGCCCGTAATACGGGTTGCTGTTTCACCACGATAACGAACGATATGGTTCCAAATTACCTCTACACCGCTATTCGGAATTGGGAATGGATATCCCCGCACTGTGTAATCGGTTAAGCCGTTACCACCTTTTACTAAACCTGTCGTCGTAGCGTTGATTTTGGTTGCTGCGTAGACACTCTCTGGTAATGCGGCGGTACGTCGTGACTGATATATCGGCATTTTGTAAGTGTCTGGATAGGTCGCAAACATCGCAATCTGACCTGGTGATAATTTGTCTTTGTACTGATCTAGGTTAGCAGCAGTAATTTCAAACAACACCTTATCGTCAGGAAAAGGATGGCATAAGAAGCTAGTGCCGTCATAACAGGCAGGGCTGTCTTTTAGGCCACCCGTATACTCAGGAATACTACCATCAGCATTTGCTGCTTTTTCAGCCCCAATCGCCGTTAACTCTGCTCCTATTTTTGCTGCTTGGCCAGCATCGACCTTTGCCATTATTGGTGATGCTGCTAGTGATGCTGCTAGTAAACCAGAAGCAATCAATGTTTTTTTGAATAATTTGTTTCGCATTTTCATGTCCTTTGCCCCCCTAACTTAGAATGATACGCTTGCACTAAGGGTGAAATAATCCCTATCGGCTAACTGGTTGTAGGGTTCGGCGCCGAAGAAGTCGGTATAACCAACGGCAACGCTGTATGTGTTCTGATAAACGGCCTCAAGATTTTGATAAACGGCCTCAAGATTTAAACTGAAGGACATTCTGTCTTCTAGGAAGTTTGAGATGGGGCCTGGTGATACACCATCCACATCATGACTAAAGCTGATGGTTGGCTTCAAGTTAATCCCTGCAAAGACGTTACTGTATTGGCCACTAACTCGGATCTTATAACCCCATGCAAATTGCGTTGGGTAGTTTTTGTCTTCGGAAGCTAGGCCTGCACCAAGTACGGTTTCAAGTGTTAATCCAGATGCTAAGGCACCCGCTGTGGTAGCTGTAGCTGTAGCTGCACCAGTTGCCGCTGCAGTTGCTGCATCAGCACCGCCAGCTAATGCTGCCGCTTCTGCCGCCGCTCCTGCTGCCGCCCCCGCTGCCTGAGAAGCTAATATCCTAGACCAATCGGTATCAGGAAACCCCGGTGTTAACAACGCGGCATTGTATCCACTGTTGAGCGTTAGCTCATCTTCATCAGGGATGTCAGCATAAGCAAATGCAACATCACCAACCAAGGTCCAGCGTTCGGCCCCGAGGAATCGGTCGAAGAAATGAATCATCGAAAATTCAGCTTGGTAATAATCTTCTTCGATATATCCCTTAACGTAATCTCCGGTACCAAATTTTGATAAACAGTCAAATGCGATAGGTGCATCCGCACACATTTGACTCGGGAAGCCGAGCATGCCTCCTAGCAGTACGCCATCCTCTACTTGGAAGGGTTGATCTTTTCTTACACTGATTTCACCTGCGACGGATGATGCGCCACCAGGTAAGCCAAGGTCTAATGTGGTGCTGAATGAGGCACCTAACAATTGAATGTCTTCTGGGTATTCAACAAAATAGGTCCCGTAAGGAAGTAATAATCCAACGGCAGTGGGTTGACCCGCACCAATAAGAGCATCTCGTATGGGTGATAAGTCTGCATTTAATATTGCATTTGTGGCTAGTGTACCTAAGTTGGCATTTCCAGTCGCTGCGCCTAAGAATGCACCAAAGGATGCTGCATCGGGGTCAGGTGTCATACCGCTAAGAAGAGGTAGTTTGGAATGGTAGTTAATGAAGTAACCTGCAACTTCTGTCTCGATGGCTTCAATAAAGTATCGAACGGCAAAACCAAATTGACCTGAATCACTGGCCTCGTTATCTTCTCCTCGAGGAAGTCTTGTCAAACTACTATCTAGGCCGGGTGCTGTACCTCTTTGTGTACCATCGGTACCAGTTTCTGCTGAAACATAAAAGCCATTTACGCAGCCGTCACCAATTAAATCAGTTGTTGAGAAAAATGTACCACAAGGGGGGACGCGTGTTTCTTCCCAGTCAAACTGGACAAATGCTTCAAGCGAGAGGTTTTCAGTAACACCAATAGAAGCAAATAGGGATTCTGTGGGAAGAAGAGCCTCTTTTAATTCGGCTCCAGGGGCCAATAAAGCATTAACATCAATTGCGTTTATGGTGTTAATTCCGTTCGGGAAAAATACACCTTCACCCCAACTGATAACTTGGCGTCCATACCGTACGTTTAATGGCATTTCACCGATCCACCAATCCCCCCATATAAAGGCATCAAGTATTTCAGTGTCGCTGGCGTTGGATTGCCTAGGCTCTGCTGGGTGACCGCTATCAGTTGTTGCATAGAATGCTGGTAAATCAGATCCACCGTCATTGTTGGATAAACGATTGTCATACCACCCTTTGGCACGAACAAATGCCCCAAAGTTCTTATAATTCATTTCTACATCAAATAAAACTTTAACGATTTCGGTGTAAGTATCACCTTGTTCGAAGCGTAAGTTACTATTGTCTTGAGAGGCTGTGTTATGTTTATGATTTTTTGCCTCTCCTGCAGCCTCTGCATTTGCAGGCCCGACACCTTCATAATCAATATCCGATGTCCGCCAGCCTGCACCAACGGAAAGGGTTGTATCTAGTTGTATACTAAAATCACCGTCACTAAACTCGACAGCTTGAGCACCCCCGCTCATCAGGCTGCCGAGCGAGACGGCAACCGCGAGTGAGGTCATTTTAAAAGGGTTTCGTTTTCTCATCTGAGCAAAACTCCATACTGGTTTTAGTTGTTATCTGAGCACCCAAAATGTGAACATCAAGATAAAAACCATGATTACAACGTCTTTGACCCATGTTGAAGCAAGGTAAGTTGGGCCATTTCCCATGCCAAAGACGTTATTATTCACAATGGTTAATGTAGAAATATAATCGTATTTTCCTATAAGTGTTAATTTTGAGGTCAAAAAAGTGTAAAAAATTTGTGCTCTGAGCGCTATTCGTACAAAGGCTTATATATAATAGATCAAAGGGTTAGGGGCGGTAGTGAGAAATGCGTTAACGAAGTAAAATCTCTGGTACACTGCCGCTATGACACATGATCCTCTTTTATCAGTTTTGAATAAAGCACAGCATAAGGCAGTGACTTCTGACGCCCCTCGTTTGTTGGTTCTTGCAGGAGCTGGAAGCGGCAAGACACGCGTCTTAGTCCATAGAATTGTTTGGTTGATTCGTGATCGAAATCTATCGCCATCAAATATATTGGCTGTGACGTTTACAAATAAAGCCGCCGCTGAAATGCGAGAACGGATAGGTTCTTTGTTGCGAGTACCGGGTGGTGCTATGTGGGTGGGTACATTTCATGGTATTGCCCATCGTTTATTGCGAACCCATTGGAAGGATGCGGGTCTTCCGGAAAATTTTCAAATCCTGGATTCTGATGATCAACTACGGGTTATTAAACGTACGTTGAAATTTCTTAACGTTGATGATTCTCAGTGGCCTCCGAAACAAGTTCAGTGGTTTATCAACAACCAAAAGGATGAAGGTCGTCGTCCAGAACATATTGAACATTATAATGACCTGCACCAAAAAACACTGATTGATGTGTATAAGTATTATGAGCAAGCCTGTACTCGTGGGGGTATGGTAGATTTTGCTGAATTATTGTTACGCTCCCATGAGTTATGGTTAAAAAAACCAGAAATTTTGGCACACTATCAACAACGCTTTAAACATATTTTGGTGGATGAGTTTCAGGATACTAACACCGTGCAATATGCGTGGTTGCAGGTGTTAGCCGGTAAAACAGGTGCAATGACCATCGTGGGAGACGACGATCAGTCTATCTATGGTTGGCGTGGTGCTAAGATTGAAAATATTCAGCATTTTGGCAAAACCTCAGGCAGTGTTGAGACTGTAAAGTTAGAACAAAATTACCGTTCAACCGCCACTATTCTTGCTGCGGCCAATGCGGTAATTAATCGAAATAGTGACCGTTTGGGTAAAGAGCTATGGACCGATGGTGAAGACGGCGAGCCGATTACGTTGTATGCAGGATTTAACGAAGTTGATGAAGCACGGTTTATAAGTGATCGTATTGAATCGGCATTATTAAATAAAGCATTACTGAATGGCTTACAACGTAAAGACATTGCCATTTTATACCGTTCTAATGCCCAGTCTCGGGTGATAGAAGAAGCGTTATTGCGGGCGGCAATTCCTTATCGTATTTATGGGGGGCATCGATTTTTTGAGCGAGCAGAAATTAAAAATGCTATGTGTTATTTACGCTTATTATGCCACCGGGACGATGATGCCGCTTTTGAGCGTGTGGTTAATATACCAGCCCGCAGTTTAGGCGATAAGTCTGTTGAGAAGGTTCGAGAAACAGCACGAGCAATGAATCACTCAATGTGGGAAGCTGCGCTTTATCTAGTGAATCAAAAAGCATTACCTGCACGAGCACTCAATGCATTACGCCAGTTTCTTGGCCTCATCGAAACCCTTTCTCAAGAAACCTTAGACCTTAGCTTGGCAGAACAAGCTGAGATTGTGGTTGAGCGAAGTGGTTTGATGGACATGCATAAAAATGAAAAAGGTGAAAAATCTCAGGCCCGTGTTGAGAATTTACAAGAATTGGTTACCGCTGTACGTCAGTTTGAGATTGAGGGGGAGCTTGCCCCTACATTAGCGAACTTTTTGGATCACGCAGCATTGGAATCGGGTAATAAACAGTCAGAAGATGCCGATAATGCCGTCCAATTAATGACATTACATTCGGCTAAGGGTTTGGAGTTCCCCGTGGTATTTTTGTGCGGATTGGAAGAGGGTATGTTTCCATCAGCACAATCAAAAGATGATCCGGACCGTTTAGCAGAAGAACGACGATTGTGTTATGTCGGTATCACCCGGGCAATGAAAAAGCTGTATGTGAGTTATGCAGAAAGTCGTCGCTTATATGGCACTGAAAAGCTGAATGGACCATCTCGTTTTCTTCGAGAAATCCCGCCGAATTTGTTGGAAGAAGTGCGGATTAAATCTACTGTGACTCGCCCTGTTGGATCTAGTAATGCTGGCGGAGGTAGTTATCGATCTTCAGGCCAAAATGCTAATAGTAATGCAGCTAGCAGTAGTGCAAAAATTCCGCGTAGAGCGCGGTTGCGTGAGGACTTGGCGGATGCACCTTATCGACTCGGTCAGCGGGTGCGTCATAAGAAATTTGGTGATGGGGTTGTATTGGATTGTACTGGTACCGGCTCTAATGCTCAGATACATATTAACTTTGCAGATGTCGGTGAAAAGCGATTAGTTATGCAGTATGCCAAGTTGGAAGAGATCTAGTGTGATAACACGTAGTTTGGATGTTTTAGATAGTACTAAAGTTTTGGCGCGTAAATGGTAGATAACACGCAGATTTTGAAATCTACAGAATAGATATAATAGAGTTAAATTTAAGGATAAAAAATGATAAAAAAATTAGCAGCGCTGTGTTTATCCATCGCCATGTTAACCGCCATAGGGTGTGGAGAGGAAAAAGCATCAACTTCTCAAGCGGATGCAGAAAAAGCTGAAGTAAAAACATTTAACTGGAGGTTGGTAACAACGTGGCCAAAGAACTTTCCTGGCCTAGGTTCGGCACCAGAAAATTTCGCCAATGCGGTCACAGAAATGAGTGCGGGTCGACTTACGGTAAAGGTTTATGGGGCCAATGAGTTAGTACCCGCGATGGCGGTATTTGATACCGTTGCGCGGGGAGCCGCAGAGATGGGGCACGGCGCTGCGTATTATTGGAAAGGAAAAACTTCTGCTAGTCAATTCTTTACCGCCGTACCTTTTGGGTTAAATGCCCAAGAAATGAATGGTTGGTTGCATTATGGTGGAGGGTTGAAACTTTGGCAGGAGATTTACAGTGATTTTAACCTAATACCGTTTGCAGGCGGTAGCACCGGAGTACAAATGGCCGGATGGTTTAATAAAGAAATCAACACCGTTGAAGATCTGAAAGGATTAAAGATGCGCATCCCCGGTTTAGCGGGAGAAGTATTGCAACGTGTTGGTGGGATTCCGGTGACATTGCCCGGTGGTGAATTGTTTACCGCATTACAAACAGGGTCTATCGACGCGACTGAATGGGTTGGTCCCTATAACGATTTAACATTTGGATTACATAAAGCAGCAAAATATTATTATTACCCTGGATGGCACGAGCCGGGTGCAATGCTGGAGTTTATTGTTAACAAAGATGCCTGGAATTCATTGCCTAAAGATTTACAAGCTATCGTGACCCATGCAACACGAGCAATGAATCAAGACATGTTAGATGAATACACTGCCAGAAATAATGCAGCACTAAAAGAGCTAATAGAAGTCCATGGTGTGAAGGTTCAAAAACTACCGGACGAAGTATTACTAGCACTTAAAAATGCATCAGAAGAAGTCATTGCAGAAGTTATTGCAAAAGATGAAAAAGCCAAAAAGGTTTATGACTCCTTTAAAGCATTTAGTGACGATGTAAGGCCTTATACTGCTATTTCTGAAAAGGCATTTATTGAAGCGCGAGATTTGTAGAGGGATGTTGTTGCAGAATTCTCTATAGTGATAATCTTAAAATTCCGTATTGAACACTGTATGTGACATCATATCTCAGAAGTCGCAGAGGCAAGGATACCCAATAGACTCACTTCATTCGCGAGTTCATTGGGTGCGTGGATGTACTTGCTGCGTTTTCTGAAAGATGATGACAGATACGGTGCGATCTACGAGATACGCTGAGCTTTTACCTATCCTAAAAAATCATCTTTTCGAAATCGTGCGAGTCCTTTTGTCATCATTAATCGCAACAAAGGTAAACTTACCTTCCGTTACTTTCCTCACCTCCTGCGTTTTATGATGTTTTGCCCACACCTCAATATTTAACGCAATTGAACTACGCCCAATATCTAGCACATCACAATAACAACTCACCACAGAACCAATGGCAACCGGAGATAAAAAAACCATCGAATCAATGGCCACCGTTGCAACACGACCTTCAGCAATACGATTCGCCGTTACCGCTCCTGCTAAATCCATCTGAGATACCAACCAACCACCAAAAATATCCCCATTAAAGTTGGCATCTTTTGGCATAGCAATAGTTTGTAACGCTAAATCACCTTTAGGTTGAATAACCTCATCGTGTTCTTCATTCATAATACTGCCTCAAATTGCATGCAAGGGGGAGTGTGCAAGTAGCAACCAGTGTAGACGACAAAAATAGAATACAAACCCTAATCCGTAGTCTACGGTTAACTTAAATCGTTAACGGTATAAGTTAACCATAAACAACGCTAGGCAACCAGGTTGCTAACGCAGGCCATATCGCCAGAATAATCATCATCAAAATCTGAATTAAGATAAACGGAATAACCCCACGGTAAATCGTCGATGTTGCAATACTCTCTGGTGCAACCCCCCGCAAATAGAATAATGCAAATCCAAATGGAGGGGTTAAAAATGATGTTTGTAAGTTAATCGCAATCATTACCCCTAACCAAACAGGATCAAGCCCCATCGCCAACAACACGGGCCCTACAATGGGAACTACGACAAAGGTGATTTCGATAAAATCGAGAATAAATCCCAGTAAAAATATGACGACCATTACCAATAGCGTAGCGCCGATGACACCACCAGGCATAGCATCAAATAATGAACGAATGAGCTCATCACCGCCATAACCTCTAAATACCAATGAAAACACCGAAGCGCCAATCAAAATAGCAAACACCATACTGGTGATTTTGGTTGTTGAAGTCACTATATCCATCATCTTACTGATATTGAGCTGACGTTGTAGTAAAGCTAATAATGTTGCACCAATAGCGCCAACTGCAGCAGCTTCAGTGGGAGTAGCATTACCGGATAAGATTGATCCTAGAACTGCACCAATGAGCAAAATGGGAGGTAATAATCCTTTAATAACGGATACAAAAACACTGTGCTCTAACTCCTCTGGGTCTGGAGTATACGGTGGTGCAGATTGAGGTTGAAAATACGCTTTACCGATAACGTAAGCTGCATAAAGCACTACCAACAATAAGCCCGGAATTAATGAACCAATAAAAAGATCACCTACAGAGACGGTTTTTGTTGAAAAAATACCCTGACTTAATTGCGCTTGTTGATAAGCATTGGATAACACATCACCCAGTAACACTAAGGCAATAGAAGGAGGAATGATTTGCCCCAAGGTCCCTGTGGCACAAATAACACCGGTTGCTAGTTCAGGATCGTATTGGCGTTTAATCATCGTTGGTAATGCCATTAAGCCCATTGTAACGACAGTAGCACCAACAATACCGGTGCTTGCGGCTAATAACATGCCGACTAATACGACAGATATTCCCAATCCACCTGGAAATCGGCCAAATAACTTGGACATGGAATCGAGGAGATTCTCAGCAATTTTAGATTTTTCTAAAATAACCCCCATCAAAATAAATAAGGGTACCGCCAATAATGTTTGGTTGGTCATTATACCGTACAGGCGATTAGGTAAGGCCTGCGTGATACTAAAATCAAAAATACCAGCAGCATCGCCACCAAGTGCAAATAACAGTGCAACACCCGCTAGCGTAAATGCGACGGGATAGCCCAGCATCAACACGATACAGACCGTAGCAAACATAAATAAAGGGATAAATTCGATCATTTAAACATCCCCTTGTGTGGATTTTGGTGCAGAGTCTGACGTTGTGTTTGTTTGAAGCTGGGGTTGAGGATCGGGTTGAGGGTAGTACCCCAGTAAAAAACCAACGTTTTTACCTATCTCAAGAGCGCCCTGAAAGATCAATACTACCGCCATGGTCGGTATTAATGTTTTGAGTAACCACACGTAAGGAAGCCCTTGCGCTTCTTGGGATTTCTCCTTAATTCGCCACGCAAAATCAACATAATCCAGGCTGGTATATAAAATGAAACCAGCAACCGGTATGAGCAGGGTTAACGAGCCAAAGATATCGACATAAGCTTTGGTTTTTGGGGAGAACTGACGGTAAAACACATCCACTCTTACATGTTCATTGTGTTTTAAGGTGTAACCACTGGCGAGCATAAACAGTGTGGCATGAAGGTAAATAACCGATTCTTGCAGGGAAATTGAGCTGATTTGATACCCAAAAATGGGTAAATACGCCGCTTCAAATCCATACCGCATAATAACCACCACAACAGTGATCAGCATAAGAAATAGCGAAAGTAATGCTGCAGTGCGTCCGATTACTTCTGTGAAAAGCTCAAATTTGTCTAAAATAGTCTTATAATTCATTGGGTTATCTTGTTGATTAGTATGGCGTGCCGGCCATTATATCCTAGCCTTATCATTAGACCTAACGACAGTCATAGCCTTCACAACCTTGTCACAATCTCGTCACATCGCTGTAACAAAGCCTGCCTATAGTATGCCTCATAGACAGGTGAGGTATTCACCTTGCCTAAAAACAACAAACCTATTGAGCTACAAATCAAACTACAACATGAGGGGAAACCCATGAAAATCAAAAAGATCATAGCGTCAGTGGCATTAACAGTAAGTGCTGTAATGGGGTCATCCTTGTTATTTGCGGAAGCAAAAGTGGATTCAACATTGCCGGTTTACGTTAAAACAACAGGCATTTCCGGTAACTTATCCAGTATAGGCTCAGACACCTTGGCAAATTTGATGACGTTTTGGGCTGAAGAGTTTAAAAAGCAATACCCTAACGTGGCGGTTCAAATTCAAGCGGCAGGGTCATCAACAGCACCTCCAGCACTAACGGAAGGCACATCGAATTTTGGCCCGATGAGTCGAAAGATGAAAGATAAAGAGCTGGAATCGTTTGAGAAAAAATACGGTTATAAGCCTACGGCGGTTCCCGTAGCGATTGATGCTCTTGCGGTTTATGTTAATAAAGATAATCCAATCAAGGGGATGAGTATAGCTGATGTTGATGCAGTGTTCTCTTCAACCCTTAAGTGTGGTGCAGATAGGAGTATTGAAAATTGGGGAGGATTAGGATTATCAGGGGCATGGGCTGGTCGAGATATTCAGATTTATGGTCGTAATTCTGTATCGGGAACCTATGGGTTTTTTAAAAAGAAGGGCTTATGTAAAGGCGACTTTAAGAACAGCGTAAACGAGCAGCCAGGTTCGGCATCGGTGGTTCAGTCAGTTGCTACATCTATTAATGGCATTGGTTATTCTGGTATTGGTTATATGACATCTAGCGTACGAGCGGTGCCATTAACTAAGAAAGTAGGAGGTAAGTATGTAAGTGCTTCTCCAGAGTCTGCTCTTAATGGAAGTTATCCACTAGCACGAGCGCTTTATGTTTATGTTAACAAAGCACCGAATAAAGCTATCGCTCCTTTAGAGCGTGAGTTTGTGAAAATGGTACTGTCACAAGTGGGCCAGAAAATAGTTGTGAAAGATGGTTATATCCCACTTCCTGCGAAAATGGTTGCTAAGACGTTAAGTGACCTTGGCATTAAGTAACGTAACGGCGAAAAAACTACTTATCGTATATTTGTAACATAGTTGTCAAATACCAAAAGCAGGGCAACGTAAATGTGATGTTCTGTTTTTGGTGTTGTATGCAAGTAAATGACTTATAACATTTGCTTTATGAATGGGTTTTACAATCCAGACTAACGTAGTAAGAGAATCGCAATGGGAAATACTTTTGAAAATAGATTTGGCATGCCGGAGTCATCAATGGCTCGGTTGCGTAAAATTCGAAAAGCAAAAGATAAAGTAGCCACCGTAGGTGTCACCATAGGTGGTCTGAGTGTTGTATTTTCAATATGTTTGATTTTTTTCTATTTGCTGTATGAAGTAATACCCTTGTTGATACCTGCAAGTATTCACCATGAGGATAGTTTGGAAACAGCGATACCTTCGACAACCTTATATTCAGTGATGGAAGAGCAATCTCAGATCGGAATTGCAGTAAATGCGGATGGTAATGTTAGGTTCTACTCGGCACATACAGGAAGAGCGTTGAAAGACGAGCAGGTTTTGACTGAAAATATTATTACGGTGGCCAGCGAAACCCCTAGCAAACGGCTAATAGGATTGGGAACTGAGTCGGGTTCAGTATTGTTGATAAAACATGAATACCGTTCGACGTACGATGAAAATTCACAACGTACTATTAACCCTTCTATTTCTTATCCATATGGCAAAAACACCATTGAAATTGTTGATGATGCATCAGTGTTATCACTAGCATTTCGAGATGGTGATTCAGAGCTAACGATTGCTGTGTTAAGTGAACACAATGAGGTGTACTTAAAACGTTTTGAGAAGGTTGAAAATTTTCTATCGGATGGCGTTGAACTTGAAGAGAAAGATACGGTTCAATTACCAATACCGTCTGAAAAAGTAGACAATATTCTGTTGAGCTCAGATCAACGTTGGTTATTCTTAGTAGAAGCGAATAAACAAGTTGAAGTCTTCGATTTAACGAAGAGTATCAATTCCATGCGGATCGGTGTGGTACCTGTTGTTAATAATACTGAGAATGGGAACGTATGGATAACAACGAGTGAATTCCTCTTGGGTGGAATATCGCTCTTATTAGGTGATAGTCAAGGTGGAATTAGTCAGTGGTTTATGGTTCGTGATGAAAATGGCCACCGTTCATTGGAAAAAATCCGAGAGTTTTCATTGTCAGAATCGCCCATTACTACTTTAGCAACGGAGCACCGTCGCAAAGGTTTTGTCGCGGGTGATGAAGCAGGAAATATTGGATTATTTAATACCACAGCTAACAATGCGGCGTTAGTTCAATCTATCTCTACAACAGCAATTCAGCATATTGTTATGTCACCTAGAGGTGGCAACATGATCGTCCAAGCTAAAGGAAAGGCCGGGCACCTGTGGGAAGTGGACAATGAACACCCGGAAGTATCCTTCACTTCGTTATGGGAAGAAGTCTGGTATGAAAACTATGACGAGCCAGGGTATGTATGGCAGTCTTCTTCGGCTAGTAACGATTTTGAACCAAAGTTTAGTGTTATGCCGTTAACTTTTGGCACCATGAAAGCAGCCTTTTATGCCATGTTGGTGGCCATGCCCTTGGCAATAGGGGGGGCGATATTTACTGCCTATTTTATGGCTCCGGCGTTACGGACCAAAGTGAAACCTACGATTGAATTAATGGAGGCAATGCCAACGGTTATTTTAGGATTTCTTGCAGGTCTGTGGTTGGCACCATTAATAGAGGCTAATTTGCCTGGTGTCGTTTCACTGTTGATGATAACGCCTGTGTTGATTTTGTTTGCTGCTTATTTCTGGTCACGATTACCGAGAGAGTTTCGAACTAGAGTCCCCCCAGGTTGGGAGCCGGTGTTATTGATGCCCGTGGTAATCGGTGCTGGTGCATTATGTATGGGGTCAAGTAGCTTTTTGGAAGATGTTTTTTTTAGTGGTGATATGCGTCGATGGTTAACTCAAGATCTAGGCGTTGATTTTGATCAGAGAAATTCAATGGTTGTTGGACTAGCGATGGGGTTTGCTGTTATCCCAACGATATTCTCTATTACTGAAGACGCTATTTTTGCGGTACCAAAAAACTTAACGTTTGGTTCGCTTGCCCTCGGAGCATCGCCTTGGCAAACGTTGGTACGTGTTATTTTGCCGACGGCAAGCCCTGGCATTTTTTCTGCAGTGATGATTGGTCTGGGACGAGCAGTAGGTGAAACCATGATTGTATTAATGGCAACGGGGAATACTCCTATTATGGATATGAATATTTTTGAAGGTTTACGTACGTTATCCGCCAATATCTCAGTGGAGATGCCTGAGGCAGAAGTTACTAGTAGTCATTATCGAATTTTATTTTTATCGGGGTTGGTGTTGTTTGTATTTACTTTTATTGTCAATACCACTGGTGAAACAGTACGGCAGCGGTTACGAGAAAAATATGGGTCGCTGTAGAAATCAAGAAATTGCTATTTAGAAAATAAGAAATAAGTGATTTATGAGTATTACCCTCTCAGAAATATCTGCAGCAGGGAGGCCGGAGTCGAGCACGTATGGATGCGATATTTTGCGATTTCTAAAAGATAATACACATAAAGTACGTACTAAGAGGTCAGCTGAATCGTTACAGAGAAATTCAGCTGTATTAAATAGAGTAGTAAAAGCATCATGAAACAAAGTACAAAAGCATGGTTTCGACAAGGTGATCCGTGGATCTGGTTAAACGCTGGCGCGGTAACCATCAGTGTTGTAATGGTAACGGGTTTATTATTGTTAATAGCCGTTCGTGGTATGGGGCACTTTTGGCCTCATGCGATCGTTGATGGCACCTATATACCTAAGCAAGGTGAAGCCTATCATATAGTGGGTGAAATGGCGGGTGAAGAGTGGGTATCTGCGAGCCGTTTACGAGAGTCGGGTGTGGAGGTTGCTGACAATATTGATGTGATTCAGCGAGTTCTCATTAAAACAGGAAATCGTGATATATCAGGATTGGATTTTCGATGGTTGATTGCGGATGAGATAAAAAACATTACGTATCCAGATGAATTATTCATCATTGAGCGTCGAGAGTGGGGAAGCTATTACGGTATAGTAAAAGCCATTAAAGAAAATGGAATAGAGTTGAATACGAAGGGTGAACTGTATGCGGTGTTGCAGCAACGCATGGATCGTGTTCTAGAACTTCATGATGAAATAAGCGATATTGAAGGAAAATATATTGGCGCTATCAATTATGGATTAGAAAAAATTCGTCTAAAAGAGCGGGCTCTTGAGTTAAAAGGCTCACTTGATGCGCAGGACCTGGCTCGTTTTCAGGCAGAGCGTGATGAATTTGATGCCCAATATAATAACTATAAGGAAACGCTAGATAGTTTATATAATGAAATATCGAAAGATTCGCTAATCGCGGTAAGTATGGGCGGGATAGAAACGGAAATTAAAATTTCCAATATCGTTAATGCCTATCGTCCAAATGCAATGAATGTGTTAGAAAAAGTGATGTTTTATATTGCTCAGTTCTATTCATTCTTGTCGGACGATCCAAGGGAAGCGAATACTGAAGGGGGAATATTTCCAGCGATATTTGGTACGGTTCTTATGGTGATTTTGATGTCGATTATTGTAACCCCCTTTGGTGTTGTAGCAGCGGTGTATTTACGAGAATATGCCAAGCAAGGATGGACAACAAAGGTCATCCGTATTGCGGTAAACAATTTGGCAGGTGTACCTTCTATTGTCTATGGTGTGTTTGGATTAGGTTTTTTTGTCTACTTTCTAGGTGGTTCTATTGATGAACTGTTTTATCCCGAATCTGCACCATCTCCAGTATTTGGAACTCCGGGTTTGCTATGGTCATCTATTACATTGGCACTATTAACGGTACCAGTAGTGATTGTGGCAACAGAAGAAGGTTTGTCTCGTATTCCTAAGGCAGTGAGAGAAGGAAGTTTGGCATTAGGCGCAACAAAATTTGAAACCTTGTGGAACGTTGTGTTGCCTATGTCAACTCCGGCAATGATGACAGGGTTAATATTGGCAATTGCCCGAGCAGCAGGTGAAGTTGCTCCGCTAATGTTGGTCGGTGTTGTAAAACTTGCACCTACACTGCCACTGGACGGTAATGCACCGTTTCTTCATTTGGATAGAAAGTTCATGCATTTGGGATTCCATATATATGACGTGGGTTTCCAAAGTCCTAATGTGGAGGCCTCTCGTCCATTGGTATATGCGACAGCATTTTTATTGGTAGCGGTTATTGCAAGCCTAAATATTACCGCAGTTATCATCAGAAACAGATTAAGAGAAAAGTATAGGTCATTAGGAACATAGTGATTTTCTATAGTGACTTTATACAATAATTCTTTGTATCAAATTAAGAGGGGGAAGTAATTATGACTTCAAACATATCAGTCTTAAGTACGTCTATACCAATAAGAAAATTACCACAACATCCGAATGAACTTCCGGCGGAAAATATTTGTATGGTTACAAAAGATTTCAATTTGTTTTATGGTAAGAAACAAGCCTTACATACTGTCAATATGTCCATAGCGAAGAAAAAAGTAACGGCTTTTATTGGACCTAGCGGTTGTGGAAAATCAACGTTATTGCGAAGTTTTAATCGAATGAATGACCTTGTTGATAGTTGTTATACACAAGGTCAAATTTTATTTGATGGTACCGACATTTTTCATCGCTCTGTTGATGTGACGGA
>MAAC01017045.1_pt1 | contig 26556 bp, 22 predicted proteins | sample 1115981 | NCBI WGS metagenome assembly MAAC01 (sample SAMN04961126, study PRJNA320927) | seawater metagenome | isolation source: sample BD02T64 sea water enriched with oil for 64 days | place: USA:Gulf of Mexico | collected 2013-07-27
TTTACTCCCATGTAAAATATATTGTAGGCACCGTCTTTTTTTTCGTCATGTCCTTCATACATTTTTGAGATGATAGATGTCATATTAGGTTTAAAAAAACCATTTCCTAATATTAGAAAAGCAATACCTATATACAGAAAAGTTGGAGTTTCGATAGCCATGGAAGCATGACCCAAGGTCATTAATAAAGCTCCAATTACAACAGCCATTTTATACCCTATTTTATTATCTGCTAACCATCCTCCCAATAATGGAGTTAGATACACTAACATTGCATAGGTTCCTAAAAGGGAAAGTGCAGCAGGAGTAGACCATTCCCATCCTGGATTATCTCCAAGTATTGCCCCCGTAAGGAATATTACTAATATGGCACGCATTCCATAGTAAGAAAAACGTTCCCACATTTCTGTAAAAAACAATACAAACAATCCTGCAGGATGCCCTAAAACTTTGTCTTTAAAAAAATCTTCTGATACAGTACTCATAAACTTTATTTTAAATTAATTATGTTTTTATAAATCTTTCCAAAATGGAAAGCTAAATATATTATTGCTTATCTGCTAGTTCAAATCCTTCTGCTTCGTCATAATGCATTTCAATTTCTTCATCTTCAACTCCATGAGTTAGGACTTCTAATTTTTTTCTTACCAGTAAAACTAAAAACCCTAATACCACACAAAAAACTGCGATACCTGTAAAAATTAAATATTCTCCAAGACTTTCAGACCATTCGCCCAATAATCCAGCGAGTTTACTTCCAAAACCTGTCATTGCAAAATAAACACCCATCATGATAGAACCATATTTTACTGGTGATAATTTTGTAATAAATGATAATGCTACTGGCGAAAGACATAATTCACCAACTGTATGAAATAAATATGCTAATACTAACCAATACATTGCTGAAGTTCCAGTCGCTTCAAACTGAGCAGTAGCACCTGTCATAAAAAAGAAACCAGTTCCCATTATTATAAGTCCCACAATCATTTTAAATAAAGAAGTGGAAACTTTTCCTTTTAGTTTTCTATTTGCCCAATATAATGCTACCGTCGTTCCTAAGAAAATAATAAACATCGCATTTAAAGATTGGAACCAAGATGCTGGAATTTGCCATCCCATAAGCATTCTATTGGTTTTCTCCATAGTATATATATTCATTAATCCACCAGCTTGTTCAAAAGCTCCCCAGAAAACAATTACTAATAAAAAGGAAATCAATAAAACGACAACTCTATCTTTTTCAATTTTAGTCAATGGTTTTTTCATCAATGCTTTTTCTTCCTCATTTTCAGAAGCACCAAGAAAGTTACCCACTTGAGCTAAGTATTTCTGTCCTAATACATACTGTACAATTCCTAAAAACATTCCTATTCCTGCTAGACCGAAACCATAATGCCATCCATATACTTCTCCAACATATCCAACAATTAAGCTGGACAAAAATGCGCCAACATTAATACCTATATAAAAGATTGTAAACCCTTTATCTCTTCTTATATCCCCTTTTTTGTATAAACCTCCTACCATTGTAGAGATATTAGGTTTTAACATTCCAACACCACAAACAATTAAAACTAACCCTGTGTAGAATGCCCACATCGTTTCAACAGCCAATATACTATGCCCAAAAAGTAATAATACTCCACCTACAAGTACTGATTTTTTTTGTCCTAAAAACTTATCTGCAATAAATCCTCCTGGAATAGACATCACATACACCATCATGGTATACCACCCGTATAAGGCTAATGCGTCTCCATTGGTCCATCCTAATCCTGCATTTGCAGCATCTGTTTGCCCTACTAAATATAACACTAAGATTGCTCGCATCCCATAATAGGAAAAACGTTCCCACATTTCAGTAAAAAAGAGGACAAATAATCCTATTGGATGCCCAAATAATTCTTTTTGATGAGGTTGTAAAGTAGTTGACATATTGTTTAGTTTTAATTAGTAATTAATTTTTTATTTCTTCTAATATAACGGTAGGTTTCCCTAAAGACTCACGAATAAACTTCGTCATTTTAGAATATAAATGTATTCGAGTATTTCCGCCGTAAATTCCGTGATTCTTGTCTGGATATATTGCCCAGTCAAATTGTTTGTTAGCCTGAACTAAAGCTTCGGTTAATCGCAAGGTGTTTTGTAAATGCACATTATCATCTGCTCCACCGTGAACCAATAAAAAATCCCCTTCTAATTCGTTTACATGACTTATAGGGGAATTGTTATCGTATCCTGATGCATTTTCCTGTGGGGTTTGCATATAACGCTCTGTATAAATGGTGTCGTAAAAACGCCAGCTACTCACAGGTGCTACAGCTATTGCCATAGAAAATGTATCGTTCCCTTGAAACAAACAATTAGAAGACATAAATCCTCCATAACTCCATCCCCAAATTCCAATTCGGTTGGCGTCAATATAAGGAAGTTCCCCCATTTTTTTAGCTACCGCAATTTGATCTTCAACTTCGTATTTACCCAATTCTAATTGAGTCACTTTTTTAAAATCTCGCCCTTTTAATCCAGTACCTCTCCCATCTACACAAACAATAATATACCCTTCCTGTGCAAGCATTTGGTGCCAATAATCGTTCCCTCCACCCCATCTGTTTGCCACTTGTTGTGAACCTGGTCCAGAATATTGATACATAAATAATGGGTATTCTTTATTTTCATCAAAATCTAATGGCTTAATCGAATACATATTAAGTACATTGCCATTGACTAAAATTGTAGAATACTCCTTTGGAGACATTTTATAGGCTTTCAACTTATCTTTTAAGATATTGTTATTTTTAATCTCTCTAAGTTCTTCTCCAGTTTTCGCATCATTTAAAGTAAATACATATGGTGTTGTTGTATTGGAAAAAGTATTGATAAAATAAGTGAAGTCAGAACTAAAAGAAGCACTATTAGATCCTGTACCTTGAGTTAATCGAGTATTATTTGTTCCTTGAATGGATATGGTGTACACATCTCTGTTAATACTTCCATTTTTAGTGCTTTGATAAAATATTCGTCCAGTATTTTTATCAAAACCGTAATATCGGGTTACTTCCCAATTCCCTTTGGTAAGTTGTTTTTCATTTTTTCCATTTTTATTATAATGATACAAATGATTCCATCCACTTTTCTCACTTGACCATATAAAACTATTGTTTTTTAAAAAAGTAAGGTCATCTTTAATATCTACATAAGCATCATCCTTTTCTTGATGTAATAATGAAGTAGAATTATTAGTGGCATCAACCAAGATTAAATCTAAAATATTTTGATGTCTGTTAATCAACTGAACACTCAATAAATTAGCCTCTTCGGTCCATTTAATTCTAGGAATATAATAATTATGGTATTCAGAAACATCTATATTAGAGGTTTTATCTAATGTTAAATCGTAAATACGCAAGGATACCTTAGCATTTTCTTCTCCTGCTTTTGGGTATTTAAAAACCTGTTCTGTTGGGTATAAAGCTTCCCCCATAATATCCATGGAATATTCTGGAACATTGGTTTCATCAAAACGAATGTATGCTATTTTATCTCCTGTCTTGTTCCAATCAAAAGCCCTTACAAAAGCAAACTCTTCTTCATAAACCCAGTCTGTAATCCCGTTAATAATACTATTAATTTTTCCGTCCTCGGTAATCTGTTTCGTAGCTTTAGATGATAAGTCTTTTATATATAAGTTGTTTTCAAATCCATAAGCAACCTTAGTCCCATCATGGTTAAACGTAGGTTCTTGAATCTGATTTTCAGAAACCAAACTAAGTTCTTTTAAGTTTAGATCATAAACAAAATAAGTTCCAACAGAGGAATGACGATAAATTTGCTTGAGTTTTGTTGCTAATAAAAGTTTTGTTTCGTCTTTATTAAATTTATAGGAAATAATATAATCTATTCCTTCTAAATCCTTAGAATTTACTAATGTTCTAACCTTCTCACCATTCTTATAATTATAAACATCGATAGTAGAAGCTTTTGCAATTTTATCATAATTATGCAAAGAATATTCTATACCGTTATTTAAGGATCGCAGTGCACTTAAATGCTCCGTTCGGAATTCTCCTCCTGTGATTTCCTCTAATGTTATATCTTTGTTTTGTGCTGAAACTGAGGCGATTGCTATAAGAAAAACCAGCAATGATCTCTTGGGAAGTAATTTATACAAGGCTTATTTTTTTTGGTATGCCAAGTTTACTAAATTTAAATGAATTTATGGTTCTTTTTTGTGTTAAATAGCTTTAAACAGACCTACGAATAACTTTAATAAGCATCGTTATTAATACTATATTTGTATTCATAACTATCAATTTTATGGCTAAGCCCGTTTCAGGATTTTCAAAAAAAACTAAGGAAGAAAAAATAACTTGGTTGGCTTCTACATTTCTAAATGATAATCCAGCGACTATTTCAACTTTAAAACAATACTGGAATACCGATAATAAACTACAAAAACTACACGATGGTTTTATTGAAAATACAATAAGCAATTACTATTTACCCTTCGCAATTGCTCCTAATTTTTTAATTAATGACGCTATCTACACCTTACCAATGGTCATAGAAGAAAGCTCTGTAGTTGCTGCAGCTAGTAATACTGCTAAATATTGGTTAGATAAAGGAGGATTTACTGCTGAAGTAATTTCAACCACTAAAAATGGGCAAATCCATATTAATTTCTTCGGTAATGACAAAGATCTTCAGAATTTCTTTTCTGAAATAAAACCTACTCTTTTTAAAAGCATTGCTGCTATAGAAAAGAATATGAAAAAAAGAGGAGGTGGATTGTTGGATATTACTCTAATCAATTCTACCAAAGCTCTTGAAGGATATTATCAATTTCATTGCACTTTTGAAACTCATGATGCCATGGGGGCAAATTTTATCAATACTTGTTTAGAAGAAATTGCCAAGACTTTTGAAAATTTCGCAAAGTCACATTCTGTTTTTATAAAGGATAACATTTATCCAGAAGTTGCGATAAGTATCCTGTCTAATTATGTGCCTGAGTGCCTAGTAAGAGCTTATGTACAATGTCCTGTTGAAAATCTGACTACTACTGAAACTGATGGAAAAACATTCGCCGAAAAGTTTGTGCGTGCAGTAGCGATAGCAAAAGTTGAACCCAGAAGAGCAGTCACCCACAACAAAGGAATTATGAACGGCATCGATGCGCTAATTTTAGCAACCGGAAATGATTTTAGAGCTGTTGAAGCTGGTGTACACGCTTATGCAGCAAAAGACGGAAAATATAGTAGTTTAACCTATGCAAAAGTGGAAGACAATATCTTTACTTTCGGAATTGAAATTCCGTTAGCTCTTGGCACAATTGGCGGACTCACATCATTACATCCCTTAGTAAAACTTGCCTTCGACATCTTACAAAAACCCAATGCAAAAAAATTAATGCAAATTGTTGCAGTTGCAGGACTGGCTCAAAACTTTGCTGCTTTACGATCTTTAGTTACTACAGGCATACAAAAAGGGCATATGAAAATGCATTTAATGAATATTTTAAATCATTTGGAAGCCTCTACTTCAGAAATTGAAAAAGCCAAATATCATTTTAAAGAAAACACCATAAGTCATAGTTCGGTGGTGAATTATATTGAAAAACTTCGATCCTAGTTTGAAACAAGAATTTTACAGCAACGGAAAGTTATTATTAACGGGAGAATATGTCGTTTTAGATGGCGCTTTATCCCTTGCACTACCCACAAGTTACGGACAATCCTTAACAGTGGAGACTATTGATGAAGCTAAACTAATTTGGAAGAGTTTAGATGTAGATGGAACTGTTTGGTTTGAAAATGAGTTTGAACTTACGAATGATGAGATTCTTTGCTCTGTTCAGAATGACAACAATCTCACCAAACGATTAATTCAAATATTAAATGTAACTAAACAACTAAATCCAGAATTTTTAAACAATAAAATTGGGTATAAAGTAATTACAAAACTTGATTTTCCTAGAAATTGGGGATTAGGATCATCTTCTACATTGATTAATAATATTGCTAATTGGGCAAAAGTGGATGCCTTTACGCTATTAGAAAAAACATTTGGTGGTAGCGGTTACGACATTGCCGCTGCACAACATAACCTTCCTATATTATATAATATTATAAATGGAAAAGAGTCTTCAAAAGAAGTAAAATTGAACTGGAATTTTACCAATAAATTATTCTTTATTCATTTAAATAAAAAACAAAATAGTAGAGAGGGAATTGCACATTACCGATCACAAATTAAAAATGCACCCCTTGCATTGAATAAGGTTAGTGAAATTACTTCAAAAATTATAGACTGCAAACACCTTCAAGAATTCGAAGTCTTAATTAGTCAACATGAAAATATTATTTCAAACATTATAAACCTTAAGCCCATAAAAGAACTATTGTTTCAAGATTATTTAGGGGCAATAAAGAGTTTAGGAGCTTGGGGAGGAGATTTTATTTTAGTGACTGGTGAATACGAATCCATAGATTACTTCAGGAAAAAAGGATTTGATACTATTATTCCTTTTAAGGATATAATTAAATAAAAAAACCTCCTTTATGAATATAAGGAGGTTTTCAAGTTATTTATAAAAACTAATTAATAAAAATCAGCTCTATTATCTTCTATTTCCGCTGCATTCTTTAATGCATTAAAAACATTAATATTTACCGAAGGCGCTGTTGTAGCATTTAATTGATTCGCAAATGATGAATAATTATCTAATTCTGGAGCGTTATTTATCGCAACAACTCGAACTACATACACCCCATTAACACCATCAATTAATTTAGTGGTTTCTCCTAACTTTGTTCCAAAAGCAACTCCAACAACTTTAGGTTCAGTTCCTCCACCAGCAATTGTTGGATTTGCCATATTAATCGCATTTGCTGTTTTAACAGTAACACTTTGATTTTTTGCTATTTCATCGATGTCTGAACTTGTAATAGACGCTCTTATTTTTTCAGCTTTTTTCTCATTTCTTAATATTGGAGAAACAATAGCAGAAGCTTCAGCGATACTTAATAATCCTTTAGGATTTTTCCTGGTAAGTTGAGCAATTACATAACCATTGGTGATATTAAATCTTTTTACATCGCCAATTTTCGTTTCCTTATTAAATGCCCAAGTAACTATACCTCTATTATTACCAACTCCAGGAATAGTTGCATCTAATTCACCAATTTTATTTACTGGCTTAGTAACAATACCTTTCTCTTTGGCTAATTCACTAAAATCTCCATCATTAGCAGCGATTTCAAATTTTGATGCATTAGAAAATACATCGTTTATTGTTTTTTCTGAAGGCTCAATTTTTTTAGTTATAGAAGCCAATTTGATTACTTTTTGAATATTTTTTAATTCATCTATTTCCACAATATGGAATCCAAAATTCGTTTCAACAACCCCAATATGTCCTAAATTATTATCGAAAACAAAATCATTGAATTCTGGCACCATTCTCCCTGGTGTAAAATACCCTAAATCTCCTCCTTTATCTTTATTTGACTGGTCTTCAGAATAAGTTGCTGCTAAACTTTCAAATTTACTTCTATCCTTCTTAGCAACAGATAAAATACTATCCGCTAATTTTTTTGCATCTTCTTTTGTAAGAACTACATCTGGTGGTGCGGTTTGTAATCCCTGAAATCTAATTAATATATGTTTAGCTTTTGCAGAATCTGCCATTTGTCTAGATTCTATAACTTTATAAAGATTAAAATGTTTCTCATCTTTATATGGCCCATAAACATCGTTAATATCGATTGCAAAAAGAGTATCTGCAATAGTCTGTGGAAGTAAATTTTTAAACCACCATTTATCAACAAAACCCTCTTCTGAATTTGCATTTACAAACTCAACATTATCTGTAGTAGAAGCAAAATCGCCAACAAGTTTAGAAATTTCATTTTTTGTTACTTCCTCATCTTCGACTGAAGGATCTTCATTATAAGATACGTATTGAATGTCTACTTGTGGATCCACTTCAAAATCTTTGGAATGAGACCTAATATATGCTTCAATTTCGGCATCTGTTACCGAAACATCTTCATCAGCTATTTTTGCATAAGGCATTTGAACAAAACTTATATTGATTTTATCATTTTGAAAACGATATTCTTGTTCCCCTTCAGCTAAAGTTGTTATTAGACCTCCTTTAACTAAATTAAAATAATTTTTTTCTAGAATTGTATTAGCAGTGTTCTTCTCAAATTCTAACCAAGCTTGATATGCTTGTCTGTCTCCAGTATCTGCAGAAGCTTTTGCAGTTGCAATATATTCTTGCATTCTACCATCATCAAACAATCCAACTTCATTTTGAAAAGTTGGGTTGTTTGCTAAACTAATACTTAAGGCATTACTAATTTGTGCTCTTTCTGCAGATAAGCCTAAAGCCAAATATTGTTCTTCTAATAATACACGTCGTAATTCACGTTGCCAAACAATATTCATTGCTTGATTCGTTCCATTATTAGGCCCTAATGATCTTTGTACCACTTCTACCTTTTGCATAAAATCTTCTCTAGTAATATCTACACCATTTACAGTTGCTATATTACTTTCTCCTTTTGGAGTATTGCTACCATTACCAAATACGCCACTTAGTACAAAAGCAAAAAGTGCCATTGCTATAATAACGATAAGGAAAATTCCTCTTTTTCTAATACTGTTTAATATTGCCATCTGTCATTCAAATTTATACTCCTTTGTGATTTTTTTTTAAATCGAAAAAGGTTTAATTAATTTTTATTGGTTTTTTTTTTATAATTAAAACAAGACCAACAAAAGTGATTGTCTAATTTTATAGGGGGCGAAAATACCATTTTCCCTGCAGTTATAAAAAAGTTACTTTGAAAAAATATAGAAAATATTGAAAATCTATTCTTTATCTGCAAGCTTTAATTCCACTAACTCAATTTTTGTGTCTGAAACCTCTAAAATTTGAATCACCACACCCTGTATTTCAATGGTTTCATTTTTACCTGGAATATCTTCTGTAAAGCTAACAATCATTCCTCCTAATGTTTCATAATTTTCATTTTCAGGAAGGTTAAGTTTATAAATTTCATTCAAATAATCTACATCTAATCTGGCTGAGAAAATAAAGTGTTTGTTATTAATTTTATTTTCTGTTAATTCTATTGTATCATGTTCATCTTCAATTTCGCCAAACAATTCTTCAATAATATCTTCTACGGTAAGAATTCCAGATGTACCTCCATACTCATCTATAACAACAGCTATACTTTTCCTTTTTCTAGTTAAAATATTTAATACATCCTTTATAAGGATGGTTTCAGGAACAAAAACTACTGGAATTAAAACATTTCTAATGTTTTTCGGTTTTTTAAACAACTCAAACGAATGTACATAACCTAAAATATCATCTATATTTTCTTTATAAACTAATATTTTTGAAAGTCCAGTTTTAGTGAAAAGTTCACTTAATTCTTTAGTCGATGTCTCTATATTTACAGCAATAACTTCGGTACGAGGTATTAATATCTCTCTAGACTTTACTTCTGAAAAATCTAAGGCATTTTTAAATATTTGAATTTCACTATCTACTTCATCTTCTGTCCTTACGGTTTCCATTTGTTCTGTGATATAATTACCCAATTCAATTTTACTAAAGCTTAATTGAACTGTATCGCCTTCTGTTTTAAAAAGGAGTTTAAGCACTTTATCTGAAATCCATAATACAAACTCAGAAATTACCGAGAACAATGAATAGAAAAAATAAGCGGGTAGTGCAAAAAACTTTACTAAGCTATTTGCATAAATTTGAAAAAATACTTTTGGCAAAAACTCAGCAGTAAGTAATATCACAAACGTAGACAATATAGTTTGCACAAATAATGCAGTTAGCCCCTCTAGACTAATGTATTGCATTATAAAATCTCCCATAAAAAGACCATAAACTACTAAGGCAGTATTGTTCCCTATAAGCATGGTCGCAATAAATTTTGAAGGTCTATTGGTTATTCTTTGAAGTATTTTTGCAAGAAAATTATCTTGCTTTTTTTCAATGGCAATGTGAACTTTGTTTGAAGAAATAAAAGCAATTTCCATCCCTGAAAAAAAGGCGGAAAGAATCAACATACTTATAATGATGATGATACTATAATCCATTGAAAAATATTTGTAATAAAAAAACTATTTATTATTTTTTTGTCCCTCTATTTTTTTTCTGAAATTTCTTTTAAAGAAAAACATAAAAATAGCGACAATTGTGAAGAATACAAATAAATAGGCTTTATTTCTATCCACTTCCCAATTGGTTATTGCAATATAAATAGATAATATTGCCATTATAATGTATGCATATTCAAAAAGACGGTAAATTTTAGTTCCCATTTGTTGTTTCGTTTTTATCAATAAATTGTACTCCTTCATTTTTACGAGATAAAAATATGGTGAAATCCTGACTAGAATCAAATTGAGCTCCATCATTAAAAGAGCCATCGGCAAATTTTATGGTATAAGGTTGGTCTGTAAATAACCATTCATTTTTCTGATCCCAATACAATTGTTTTGCTTTCAAAACAATGCTATCACTAGTAATTATCTCCACATTATTGCGTAAATCTACAATATTAGTAATTTCATATTTAATAGCATAATCTGCAGTAATTGTGCTTTTTTTATCTTCTTCCCAAAAGTATAAAATAATTCCTTCCGGAAATTCTTGATAAGGAAATTTGTAATTAGAATAATCTTTTAATAATGGAGCTAACAAGTTAACAGTAACTTTTCCAGAATCTGTATATTTTAAATTTATTTTTTTCCCTACAGCAACTGGAGCTTCATCTTTTATATTCATTTTTTGAATATTTTTATAATTTCCTTCACATGAAAAAAGCGTAATGACAAAAATAATTGCCATCACGCCTTTAAACATATATTTGAATATTACCATATTCGTTACATTCTTATAAGTTTGGAACTTTCACACTCCCACCTATCCAGCAATTGAAACTTATTGTTTTACCAGACATTCCATCTGAAAATATATCACTCTTGCTTGGAGCTCTTTGTCTGTAACTACTTGCTGCTTTCCTAGCCTCAGAGGCAACAGAAGCATCTACACGAGCTGCTTTATCTGCCATACTTGCCGCCAACCAATTAACTGCTCTTTTTTCGAAAATTGAAGAACCGCAATCGTTAGAACTTTTAGAATACATTCCTGCAATACGCAAATAACATCTCCCATAAGAAGGGTCAAAACTTAAAGCTTTTCTATAATTAGATCTTGCTGAACTATAACTACCTTGTTTTCTTTTTAACTCTCCTATTCTAAAATATATTCTTGATTTTTTTAGAGGATTTTCCTGCATTTTTGCAGATTCTTCTAAGTATGTAATAGATTTAGAAATATTACCTTTATTTCTCTCTAACTGACTTAAATAAAGCTTCGTTTCTGCAGATGGTTCTAATTTATCTAATTGTTCTACCAATTTTATAAATAAAGGATCTTCTGTACATTCTTTAAAAGACATCATTGCTGCAGCCTTTTTAACCCATTTAATGTCATTTTTCTTATTGTCAAAATCTTTAGTATACAATGGTATTAGGTTAGGGCAATCTGCTAGTTTTCCTAATTTTCCGTCAACACTGCCTTTTACTTTCCCGTAAGCAATAAGATTTTTTTCGTATCCTTTTAGTCGTTTACCTTCTCTAGTTGATAATTTAACTCCAGAATCTTGTTTGTCTATTAGCTCAGTTAATTTTGAAGCCAATGCTGATTCCTCTGTTATAATTTTTATTAGTACAACCTCATACAAATCAAAAACATCTTCAACTTTCTTTTCTCCAGAATTAAATAAATCTACAGCTAGAGAAAAATAAGTATATAAACTTTTAGGACTAGTAAATGTTTTTGCATCTTCTTTGTAAGCATTATCAAATGCTAAAAATTGTTGCATTTTAGTTCCGATACTATTATTGTATTTCACTTGCGCAATAGAAGCTAAGGTTTTTCCTTTTTTTGTTTTATTAGGAAAATATGCCATTCTATCTTCGTAGGATTTAATTAGATCATTTACTTTAGATTTATCCCCCTTTTTAACAAAATGCGCATACATTTTTGCACCATATTGATAGGTTGCCAAACTAAATTTTGGACATTCATTCACTACTTTTTCATAATGAGGTAATGCCCCATTATAATTTTTCGCCTTTGCTGGTTCTACAAATAAGGATAGTGTTGCATAACAATCACTAGGGGCTTGCCCTTTCATTTTACTTCCAAATCCAATAACTAAAACAGTTATTAGTAAAGTCAATTTCATTTTCATCTTATTAAATTTTATACTATTAATCTATATATCGTTTTTCAAACCATTTATCGTTAAGAGAAAGGCTTATAAAGGTATTAAAAAAGTTTTCTTTTACCAACCCATTGTTTGTTGTCCCTCTAGAGCCAAATTCAAACCCTAAGTTTAAATTAGAATAAAACCTTCCTACTGGCAAACCAACTCCAAAAGATATGCCAAACTCATTTATATCCTCTCCAGCTACATTTATTCCATTTTCTTCATAACGTGCACCTGCTCTATAAACCACTCTGTGCCAGTAACTACTAATAGAATTATAGTTAGGAATAAAAAAACCACCTATTCTATATTTATTCGCATCAATAAATTCTACGGTACCAACTTGTAAAACTGGATCATTAAAATTACTTGTTTTTACATTAGAATATTGTGCTCCAATAAACCAATCTTTTGGGGTTCCAATTCCTGCGCCTAAGGTAATTTGTGATGGAAATTTAATATTAGCGTCATCTATAGGAAATATCCGTGTATCTACAGGAGCAACAGACTCTAACATGGTGGATATCCTACGCTCTCCTTCAACTGTAAAATTGGTAGCAGGTGTATAGGTAGCAGATGTTGTTAATTCAAGATAATCATTAATCATTGTTCTATATTCAGCACCAAAATTAAAACTAAATCCCGCTAAATCAGATTTTATAATTTCTCTAGTACCCAATTGAACATCAAATTCATCGATTAACACTTTCTTTTCAACATTTCCAAAATTATAGTTTGCATCTATTCCGAAAGAAAAATTAGGAGTAAATTGATAGGCAACAGCCATAAAAACTTTATTTAAACCCCCAGTTCCTGTATATTGCGTGAATGCTGTTTCTGTCTCTGATTCCAACTTATAACCAACAGTTGAAAATGGTAATAAACCAAAACTAGCTCCAAATTTCCCCATTGGTATTCCAATAGCAATGTAATCTAATGTAGTTGAAGTAGCAGTTTGAGTCTCTGTTTCTGTATGCTGAGTAACATATTTATAACTTCCTGCTACAGCATAATTAACTAATTTTAATTTGGCAACACTAGCTGGGTTTTGAATATTTAAATGTATACTATCTGAATATACACTTAAGCCCCCCATTGCTCTATTTTCCGCAGTTCCCTTAAATTTTTGCTCACCTATTCCAAAAAAGGAATAAGGGGATGTAGTTCCATTTTGAGCTATAGAAATCCCAGTAATTAATAGCATTACTGCAAATATAATTTGCTTTAACATGTATCTTTATTATGTTCTAATAAGTAGTTTAATCCTTCTAATAAAAAATTAGAGGACGCAAAGATGTCATTTTTTAAGCTATCTAGCAAGTAATGAGCATCACCTCCTGTTAAAATTATTGTTAATTCTTCGTGTTTTTCTTTATATAATGACACAAACCCTTCTATTTCACTTACAACTCCCTGTAATACACCTATATGTATAGAACATTCTGTTGAATTTCCAATAAAATTATTTATTGTTTTTGGCTCTAATAAGGGTAGCTTCTCGGTTAAGATATTTAATGATCGATATCTCATGGTAACACCAGGAGAAATTGCTCCACCCAAATATTCATTTTCAGAATTTATAAAGTCATAGGTGATGCAACTACCCGCATCAATTACCAAAACATTTTTGTTTGGATATTGAACTGCTGCTGCACTTACTAATGCTATTCGATCAACACCCAAAGTATTTGGTGATTCGTAATTATTTTTAAAAGGAATTGAGTCTTTATGTGTCAAAACAAAAACCCTATATCTATTTTTTATTTCTAATAATTCACCTTCTGAAAAATTCCCCACAGAAGATACAATAACATCACTAATTTTAGGATAACAACTAGAGAATTCTTGTAGAGTCGATAAAAAATCTTCTTTTAAACAGCTCTTTTTAAAAGTAAGAGACTCGTTATCAAACACTGCCAGCTTAACAAGAGTGTTCCCTACATCTATAATTAAATTCATCATATCTTGGTAAATGAGCAAATGTACAATTTGAATTCGTACCCTTTTGTTAACTGCATATTAAAACATTTATAAAAGAAACAATATTTTTTAAAATATTGTTTTGTACAATGCAAAATAGGTTTATATTTGCGCACCGTTAAAGGTGCCTTAGCTCAGTTGGTAGAGCAATGGACTGAAAATCCATGTGTCCCTAGTTCGATTCTTGGAGGCACCACAGCAATAAACCGTAATTAGTTTTTAATCAAACTTTTACGGTTTTTCTGTTTTTAGAGGGGACAACATTAGGGGCAACACCTTGATAATTAACCCATTTTAACCTACTTAAATTAACCTTCAATAATAAACCCAAAGTCTATTTTGAATCTCAAAATGAATAAAACGCATATATAAACAATGGGGGGTGGACAAAAAAAAGACCCTTTATTTATATTGTCTTTGACTGGGGGGTATAGACAGAATCCCTCAATCATTTTTTACAAACCTGTTACAACAAATTTAATACATATCAATATAAGGCATACAATATGGCATATCTATATAGGACTGCAAGGGACATTTCTTCCAAAACCAATATTAACAATACTATTTATTTAAAATATCATCAATTTTAAAAAAAACGTGCTTAACATATTAAACACATACAATAGGTATAAGGTAGAAAAAAATATATTTATCAAGTCTGAAAATATTATATTTACTTAGTTTAAGGGCAGACACTAACCTCCTTTCTTTATAAATTAAACTTCATGAAAGACTTTTGGGAAAACAATAATGTTAAGGATTTTTTATTTAGTGACATTTTTGGTGTTGATGAAGTTATACGAAAACTAGGAAACTACTTACCGGAAGAGCAAAAAGAATTCAAAATACAAAGAAGGTATTTCACTGTTATTCAAACAGGAGAGAATAGTTCTATAGAAGAAGATATATCAAAAGAAGAGTACGAAGAAAACAAAGAGTCTTCAAATTGCTTTACTAAACTTAATTATGAAGATTTTGAAGAAAAATTTCTGTTAAATGATTTTTTAAATTTTTTACACAATAATGTATTTGTTAGCGAAACTGCGGAACAAGATGGATTTTTCAATTTTACAACTAATTACATTAATTCTTCACCAAACATTATTCAATCTAAGATAAGACTAAGAAGTATATTACAAATATTAAAAGGATGTTCCTCTGAATTAAATTCATTAAAAAATAGTATTGAATTAAACGATATTCAAAAACAAGTAATAATCGCATACTCAAAGCAATATTTAACATTTCGCGAATCTTTGTTAAATTATTATAAGGATATATTAACTACTAACACAGGAAATGCACCTAGCACTAATGACCTTCAGGAAGCCCAAAATTCTTTTCCAGATATATTCAAATCGGGAACAACTTATAATCAATTCATTTCGTATACAGAAAAACATATTATAGATCCATACACTGATTATTCTTATTTATTCCAAAATTTACTAAATAAAGAGTTAATTCATAAAACCGCACATAAAGATTTTTTTTTATGGCTTTGGAATAATGACTTTTTATCTGAAAAAAGATATGAAGAATTCTTTGAAACAGGTTTTTTTAAATCCCTAACTAAATCTTATTCAGTACAACGAAACAATAACTTCAACAATCTATTCTCCTAATAGTAGTTCCGATTTTCGGAAAAAACATCCATAAAGCAGAACCAGAATTTTAGAAATATTTGTAGTGAATATGTGAGAAACCAAAAGCACATTTCAAATATTAAAATGAATGGACAAAGTTTTCAAATGATAAACTTATCGGTAGATGATTTATCAAAACTAATTACAGAATGTATTTCAAAAGAGATGCAAGGCATCAAAAATTTAGACACTTCTAAAGACATCAAACTTGAAAAAGAATTACTTTCTATTGAGGAAGTATCAAACCTTTTAGGATTAAGCACCACAACATTATGGAAGTACCGAAAAGATGGAACCCTACCAGCTGATAAAATTGGCTCAAGAGTTTATTATTCAAGAACTGAATTGTTGAATCATTTAAACAGGGCAGCATAATGATAGATTTTATAAGATATTTCGCATTAGATAGAGAGAGGTTTTTAAACAAATTAGAAGAATCTGAAAAGATTGAACTTATAAGTTTATATAACAATAAAACCTATGTGTTAAATGATTTTCCTAAAACAGCATATTACAATAATATGTTTGTTAAAGTAACTGAAAACCAAGTATCAATTGAAGGTAGTTTGCATAAGTATTATAACATAATTGAAAACTTTGGGAAACAAAATCATAATGATTTTAGTTATTGTGATTTTAAGTATGCTTTAGGTTATTTACAAAACACCTGCCCTATTAATAATATGGAAACCAAGGTTACAAATTTAGAGTTTGGAATAAATATAGATATAGACTTAAATCCAGCAGATTTGATTGATAATTATATTCTAATGTATGATTATAAAGCACCTAATAGAAATGAAAAGTTTTACGGAAAAGGAGATTATTTAGAATTTAAAATGTCTGATTATAGTATAAAAATCTATAACAAATCAAAACAATATTCTTTAAAAAACAGAAACATTTTAAGGGTAGAATTAAAAATTGTAAGGTCGAGATATTTAAAAAAACATTTTGGCATCTACACCCTTCAAGACCTTGACAAAAAAAGGTTTAAACTTTTATTTGAAAAACTACTAGAACATTTTGACAAGTTACTAATTATAGATACTCTTTCCTTAAATACTCCTGGAAGAATAGACGAAATGATATTATTTCAAAATGGCATTAGTCATTCCTACTGGAAAGAATTAACAAAAAACAAGACTTATAAGGTAAAGAATAGATTTAAAAATGACTTCAATAGCATCCTAAGATTTCATTCACTTCTTAAAACTAAAAAGAAATTAAGAAATCTTTTAATAGATAAGTTTGAGACTTTAATGAACTGTAATTATGAGGAAATAAAAATAGCAGCATAGGGAGTGATTGTCACTAATTATATAGCTGACAATTTATCCTATATGAGTTTATAAATATAATGAGGAATTAATAATTGGTATTATTTAATAGAGAAGTCAAAAACCCTCTTAGAAACACCAACTTGAATTCCTCCAAAAATAAAAGCATATTCACCCTCCTCCAATTTTTCCTCTAATATAATCTTGTAAATATTTGGTTTGATTTCCTCAACTTTAAACTTAATTTGATTTTTATTAGGGATAGACATCTTAAATCCACCTATTTTTATTTTCCCTATTTCTAATTCACTTTCCCTTTTTTTCTCTTTAAATTTTATCAAAATCGCTTCATTAGGGTTCTCCAATTCTGGGACTATATATGAACTACTATTATTTGCCGTTTGACCTTTTGAGTAATAATAAAATACACTTTGCTCTTTAGAATATTTTGAATTAGAATTTGGATCTTTCAGTTGAATTTTAACACTAAACATACTTATCCCATTAGGATCGGATAAATGGGGAGATATTTTATTTGGCACTTCATTTGAATCTATTAAGTATAACCCAGGTTCATTAATCAAGATATTACCAACTTGTAAAGAATTCTCATTAAACTCTTTTTGTTTTGTTATCATTAGTACTACAATTTCTTCATCAACAGAATTCTTTGTTAGGTTAATTAAGCCATTCGTAGAGGTGTCAAAAGCATATTTATCTGTATTTTCAATTGCGCCTACAATTACCACATTAGATACCCCTGAGTTAGACAGCTCTATAATCTTTTCATTAGTTAATTTTCCAGATGTGTCTTGTGAAAAAGAGTGTTGAATAAATAAAAAACAAAATCGTAAATTGAATTTTCATATTATTGGTTTATTTAGTTAGTTCTACAAATTTAAAATTAAAACTTTGATTATAAAATGATTGCTTTAGAATATATCCTATATTAGTAGTGTCATATACTAACTCCCAAGTTAAAAAATAACTCCCCCTTTTTTTAAGCATAAGATTATTAAGAGTAACTTTATACCTCAATTAACTACTTATGCCCTTATTTCAAAATACTGTTGAAACCAAATACCTTATAAATCAAGTGCAGATAAATTGAGAGAATTAAAACAGTTACTTGATGAAGGAATTTTAACTCAAGAGAAATATGATGCTAAAAAGAAAGAAATACTTGATGAATATTAAATTAACAATTATGAAATACGCATTATTAATAGTTCTCGCAATTACCCTTATAGGATGCAAATCTACTTATGTTAAAGTATATGAAACAAAATCTAAAAAAAATATTGGTGTTGAAGACAATAAATATGTTTATGAAAATGATACTCTTAAAGTAATTTATAACTTTTGGTATAATAAAGGGCTAGTTGATTTTACTATTTATAATAAACTAGATATTCCAATATATATAGATTGGAAAAAATCATCTTATATAGACAACTCAGTAAAACTAAATTATTGGGAAGATGAAGAAAACACTTTATCAGCAGGGATACAAAGTTTTTATTATTATAATGGTTATTATAATGAATTTTCAGATTACCAACACTCAGGCAGGTCAAAAACAATATCAAAATCATCTAAAACTAAAGAAGAGAGAATTACATTTATACCTCCCAAATCAATTTATAAAAGAGCACAATACCACATACTTCCAAATGACATTAATACTTTTGGTAATAATGCTCCATACAAAGAAGTTCCTCTAAATGGAAATTCAAAGAGTATAACAAAATTTTATGAAAAGAAATTTACTAAGGAAAACACTCCATTGATTTACAGAAACTTTTTGACTTCTTCTTTAACTGAAGATTTTGAATCAGAGTTTTACATAGATAATGAATTTTATATTAGTAAGGTTTTGAAAATGGATAAAAGGCATTTTTATGGTAAATACTACAATTCTACTCGTAGAACAGATTATTTATTTAGAGATTTTCGAAACTTTTATATTGATACAGGAATAATCTCAACACCTAAAAAAAAGATTAAAGTAGAAATAAACAAAAACAAAGGATAAGGTTAATACCAAAAAAAAATGACAATAGGGTACATACTACTTGCATTAATTGTACTTGCTATAATTAGCTCCTTTGTCTATCCTTATACCAAAGAAGGAAAAGAGTATAATAGGCTACAAGAAGAAAGAAACAAAGAAAGACCAAAGAAATTAAAAGCAATAAAGAACAAACCAAAAACAAGAAGAAAGAATATTCATTCATTTAAAACATCACAATTTGACAGTGCTTCATTAAGAGATATGGAGGCTTATGAAGAATATTTAGATGACTTAAATAGAGAAGCTGAAGATGCTATAAATAAAGAAGTAAAGGCAGGTATAGAAAGAGGTGCTAAACTTGAAATAATTGAAACTGAAGAAGAAGTTATATATAATTTTATTGAGGCTGAAGAGGCCCAAATAAAAGAATATGAAGAGAGTGAAGAACTTAAACATTATTTAAATCGTAAATATTATGAATAAAATAATAGGAATAAACTTCATTTTGCCTCAGAAATAAGCTGAATTTGAAAAGAAACAGGAGAGGAATTTTATAGATAAAATACTTTCTCTTGATGTATTATTTTATAGCTACTACATTCCTTAAATATTATTAATTATTAAAACAAGTATATTTTGATTGCATATAAAAATGAGAAAGCAAATGCTTTTCAATCACACAGATTTGGTATTATAAATAAAATAAATAAGCAATATAAAACTAACCATTTAGGAACATTATATTTGACTAGTATTGTTAATATTAAACCATTTGACAATGATGAATTCAACATTAATGTTTGTACAATTATTTACAAAGTTTTGTTTGAAATAGAGAACTCTCCCTTTAAATTAAATGAAAAGATTTCAGTTGAAATGTATTGGAAAAAAAACACAAGTAATTACCATACTGTTGATTTTATCTTAGATAGAATTGTTCTTTCCTTACCTAGATTTGACTTTGCAGCAGCAGGTTTAATTATTGAAGAAAGACCAATATTGGAAGAACACATTATTATTTCAAAAGATAATTTATTAAAAGAATTAAAAAGAAAAGAATATAAACAGGATTAAGATTAAATTTATACCTCAATTAACTACTTATGCCAATATTCCAGAAAACTGTTATCACCAAACATCTTAAAGGTCAGAACAGTGAAATAATTACTTCCAAATGGAATGTCTATAGAGAACATTTTCTTAATCAAAAAGTTCAAGAAGACATTAGAAGCCTAAAAGAAGAGCAGTATCAAGGTGAATTTTTAGAGGATTTATTTGTAAAAATTTTAGGTTATACTAAACCAGCTTCTTCTTCTGAAACTAAATTTAATCTTACTACTGAATACAAGAATGTAAAAGACAGTAAAAAGGCTGATGGTGCTATTATCATTAATGATGTTGTAAAAGCTGTAGTTGAACTAAAAGGGACAAATACTACTGATTTAGCAAAGGTGGAAACCCAAGCTTTTGGGTACAAAAACAATCAGCCTGAATGTACTTATGTAATTACTTCCAATTTTGAGAAACTAAGGTTTTACATAGACAATGCTATAGAACATATTGAATTTAATCTTTTCACTCTTTCTGAAGAAGAGTTCAATCTACTCTATCTATGCTTAGCTTTTGAAAATATTGAAAAGGATATTCCTAAGAAAATAAAGGAAGAATCTTTAAGTGAAGAGGATGCCATTACCAAAAAACTATATAAAGATTATTCATTATTTAGAAGAGAGCTACACCAAAGTTTGGTAAAGCTAAATCCTCAATATGATGCCCTTACTTTATTTAAAAAGACTCAAAAACTATTAGATAGATTTTTGTTTTTATTCTTTGCAGAAGATAGACATTTACTGCCACCCAACTCTGTTAGGATGATACTGGAACAATGGGAAAAGTTAAAAGAATTAGACGCTTATACTCCCCTATTTGATAGATTTAAAAAATACTTTGGCTATTTAAATACTGGCTTTAAAGGAAAGCAATATGATGTCTATGCCTACAATGGAGGCTTATTTAAAACAGATGAGGTGTTAGACACTATTAATATAGATGATGACTTGTTATTTAAACACACATTAACTCTTTCTGAATATGATTTTAACAGTGAAGTAGATGTAAATATTCTAGGGCATATTTTTGAAAATTCTTTGTCTGAATTGGAAGAAATGCAAGCCAAATTAGAAGGGCAAGAAGTTGATAAATCTAAGTCTAAAAGAAAAAAGGATGGTGTTTTTTACACTCCTAAATACATTACCAAGTATATAGTTGAAAATACAGTAGGGAAACTCTGTGAAGAAAAGAAAGTTGCTTTTAAAATTAAAGAAGAAGACTATATAACAGATAAAAAAAGACAGAAGAAAACAAGAAAAACTCTTTTAGATAAACTCACAGAATATAGAAATTGGTTATTAAAAATAACTATTTGTGACCCTGCAAGTGGTTCTGGTGCATTTTTAAACCAAGCTTTAGATTTTTTAATTGAAGAACACAGGTATATAGATGAACTTCAGGCCAAGCTTTTTGGAGATGCAATGGTGTTGAGTGATGTTGAAAACAGCATCCTTGAAAACAACCTCTTTGGTGTAGATATAAATGAAGAAAGTGTAGAAATAGCAAAATTATCTTTATGGCTAAGGACTGCCCAGCCTAATAGGAAGCTAAATGATTTAAGCAACAACATTAAGTGTGGAAATAGCTTAATTGATGATCCTGAAGTAGCAGGTGATAAAGCTTTTAATTGGCAAAAAGAATTTCCTCAAATATTTAAAAAAGGTGGATTTGATGTAGTGATTGGAAACCCCCCTTATGTTAGAGCTGAAAATATAGTAAAAGAGCACAGGCAATATTTCATTTCAAATAAATCAAGATATAACAAAACTTTTGGGAGATTTGACATCTACATTGTTTTTAATGAATTAGCAATTGAAATAATTAAACCAAATGGATTTTTATCATTTATTTTCCCTTCTTCTTTTTTCAACCAAAACTATTCATCCAAACAAAGAGATTGGTTCCTTAATGATTTAAATTTGATTGAAATTGCAGATTTATCAAACATTGATGTTTTTAAAGGTGTTGCTGTTGATACAGCAATAGTTATTATCAAAAATCAATTGCCTTCAGAGTCCATTTTTTGTTCAAAACCACAAAATGAAATTGAATTTCTAAATGGTAAAAAATCAATAATTTCAAAATCAATATTCAACAATCTTCCAAATAAAACTTTTAGAGCTGATTTAAATGAAATTACTGTTTCATTAGTGAAAAAAATAAGAGAAGCATCTAATTTAATGGAAGATTATTGCTACACAGTTATTGGTGCTGTACCTCATAACTCTAAAACAGGAGCATCTAAAGATAGATTAATCAGCTATTCAAATAATGAAACAACAAATAAAAAGTATTTAGAGGGTAAAAATGTAAACAGATATTCAATAATTTGGGATGGCAGGTTTATTAATTATTTGCCAAAAGAAATGCATAGACCTAAGTTTCCTGAATTATTTGAAAATGAAAAATTACTAATTAGAAACATTTCAACAACTGAAGGAATAATGGCAACTCTAGATAGTAATCATTATTATGTTAATGATACTATGAGTGTTTCTATTCCATGGTATAAATTAAAAAACATTAACCAAAGAGGTGCTAAAGGCTCAGAAATACAAATTAATTTATCTTCACAAATAAATTTAAAATACCTTCTTGGTTTAATTAATTCTAAGCTGTTGAATTATTACTTTAAATTAATTCTAAGCAGTAATTTACATGTTTATCCAGAAGCTATTAGGAATCTCCCAATCATTAAAAACAACAAACAACCTAACATAATTAAAGCTGGAGTTGAATTGATTTTAGAATTGAAAAACGTTTTAGAAGATATCTCACAAAAATTTCAAAGAACAATTCAAAGAAAATTTGAATTAGAAAAACTATCAAAAAAACAAGAAAATTGGTATTTATTAAGTTTTGGTGATTTTGTAAAAGAACTTAATAAGAAGAAAATAAAACTGTCTTTAGGTGAAGAAGCTGAGTGGGAAGATTATTTCTTACAAGAACAACAAAAAGCTTTAGAGTTTAAATCTAAAATAGATACTACAGACACAGCTATTGATTTGATGGTTTACCATCTTTATAATCTTACTTATGAAGAAGTAAAGATTGTGGACGAAAAAATTGAAATAACTAAAACTGAATATGAAGCGAGTAAAATTAAAAATGGTTTAGAAATTCCAAATGAACCAATTAAAAAACTGGATACGCCTAACATTAATGATAATGATAAACAAATAGAAGATGAGTAAAGATAAATATTTAGAAAGGATTTATGACGCTTACTTTGAGAGTGCGAAACAATTCGATAGACAAATACTATTTATAGCTTCAGGCGCATTAGGTATTTCTTTTAGTTTTATAAAAGATATAGTAGATTTAGATTCATCAATTTTTAAATATATACTTATATTTTCTTGGGTTCTTCTTACTTTAGTTATTCTACTAAGCTTGTTATCACATTACATGTCCAAACAAGCTCTTAATCAAAAAATAAAGTTTTTTGAGTTTGAAGAACAAGGAAGCGCAAACAAATTAAATAAATACGTTAAGATTTTAAATATTTCAATGATTTTAGCTTTAGTAGCTGGGATAGTTTTACTAATAACATTTGTAGGAATTAATATATAAAATAATGAGTCAAGAAAAATATTTCCAATCAAATGAAGCTATTAATCATCCAGATAATGATTTGTTTAATTTCAAGCCATATGCTTCAAAAGTTCAGGAGTCAATAAGAAATTCTTGTTTTAGTGATGAGCCAATAATATTTGGGGTTTATGGTAAATGGGGAGAGGGAAAAACTTCATTTATGAATTTAATCTTTAGGAACCTAGAAAGTGGTGTTGGTGAAAAAGCTAAAAAAATAATCAAGTATCGATTTAATCCTTGGAGGTATCAATCAGAGGATATGTTATTAATTCAATTCTTTAAGGGATTAATAAAAGTAATTAACTCTGATTATGGAACATCCCCTAGCAAATCTATATTGATTGATAAATTAAGTAAATATGTTTCAGCTATTCTGGCTGGAACTTCAGTTGAGATTGAAACTGGTGTAAACTTAGGCTTTAAAGCAACAGTTAAAGCAAAATATAATTTTAAAGATACTTTTGAGAAATTAGAAGATGACAATAATGAAAGTATAGAAAGTCAAAAAGATGAGATAGATGAAATTTTAAAAAATCATCAATTTAGAATTGTTATCTTTTTAGATGATATAGACAGGCTTAACAAAAATGAGTTATACTTAGTTTTTAGATTACTTAAGCTAATTGCATCATTTAAAAACCTCACATACATAATTGCTTTAGATGATGAAATGGTTGCAAAAGCAATTTATAATAACTACGGTGATGAAATTAATGATGGAAAATTATTTTTAGAAAAAATTGTAAATATTCCTATTTCTCTACCAAAAGTAGACCCTTTTGATATTCTTAAAGAATTTAAAAGGAAACTTAAAGCAATCTTTTTAATAAATAAGATTGAAATAAATGAATTGAGTAGTAAATCTATTCACGATTATAACACTGGAACTAATAGATTTTTCAATGAAATAGAAGGTATAGAAAAACACATTAAAACACCTAGGATGCTTTATAGGTTATTAAATAGTTTTACTACTAACTTAATTGCATTAAACGAAGAAGTCAATTATGCTGATTTATTATGGTTAGAGTTCTTAAAAATAAAGTATTTAAAAGTTTATAACTACATAAAAAACAATCCTAATTATTTTATAAAGCATGGAACCATTGAAGGATATTTTTATGACTCTAGAAAAACTATCTTTAATGAAGAATTAGAACAAATGATTAACGATAGTTCTGATTTAAAAAAGAATTATAAATATATATCATTAATAATTAACTACTTATTTCCTTTATTTAAAGATAAAAATGTTGTTTCAAGTTATATTTCAAATCTTGAGGATTCTTATAAAGTAAAAATGGATTTAGACCTTTCATTAACAGAAAGAAGAATAAATCATTCAGAATATTTTAAAACTTACTTTAATTATCACACAATAGGTAAAATTTCAAATTTAGAGTTAGACCAATTGCTACAGTTAATTTATGCTCAAGATAATAAACTAGATGAGCAATTTAAAAACTTCATTGCCAAAAATGACAATGGAAAATTTGTCTATGAAACATTAAATAAATTAAAGCTTGTTGAACAAAATCAAAATAGGTATACCCTGATAAATTTTTTATTAACACACATTAACAGCCTTGTTGAAGATAATGACACTAAAGATGTTTTTTCAAGAACCCAAAGAAATCAATTAGTTCAAGATTTATTCAGAAACACTGCTCCTTTAAATGATAAAGAAATTGATACATTAATAGATAGTTTTATAAAGACTGCTAGCATTTTAGACATTTTATATTTAAGAAGAGGAGTGTTAAATAAAGAATTTGAAGGTACTGATAGACAAAAACTCATTGACAGTTGTATAATCAAAAAAGTGAATAAAGAATATAGTGATTTTCCATTTTTTGAAAATTTTGAAGGTTTTGTCTCTAGAGCTATATTTTCCTTATGGGAAAAATTAAATCCAAATGAGTTTAAAGAATACATAATAAAGCACCTATCAAGTAGTACAATTAAAAACTTTATTAATTGCTTCCCAACTTTATGGGGTGGTTCAGAAGGAAAACATTTAGATGATTTTAAAGTTGAAAATTATAATTTCTTGAAGTCTTTAATTAATCCTAAAATAATAGCAGATATAATTGAGAAATCTTTTTCTGAAGAATTAAAAAAAGAAGAGTATTTAAATGATAAAATATGGTTTCACATTGAAAACAAAAAAGAATTGACATTACTTGCTCAATTTATGTACCATTATAAGAAAGACAAGGAAAAACTTCTTTTACTCTTAAAATAATAAAATGAAAGACATAATTAATGAAGCTGCATTTGAAAATCATATCCGTAAAGATATTTTAACAGATTTACTTTATGAAAATAAAAATTATAAACTTTTCAATTTTAAAAAAGCAGTTGATGTATTGATTGCAAAAAATGGTTTAAACCCTGAATTGTATTTTATAGAAATTAAGTATCATAAAAAAAGTCATGGAAGATTAGGTTTTGGTCATAGAAAAGGTGGTGGTTTCCAACCTGAGGTTTTAAGGTTTAATACTGATTATTTTGAGAAAAATTTACTTTGGATATTAGGAAATGAAGATAGTGAGGAATATTGGCTTGTGAATAATACCACTTTAAGAAATTACTTAAATGGTGATAAA
>MAAC01009440.1_pt1 | contig 26550 bp, 28 predicted proteins | sample 1115981 | NCBI WGS metagenome assembly MAAC01 (sample SAMN04961126, study PRJNA320927) | seawater metagenome | isolation source: sample BD02T64 sea water enriched with oil for 64 days | place: USA:Gulf of Mexico | collected 2013-07-27
ATCCCATAGAAAATATATGGGAAAAAATTTTAGGCTAACGTCTCCTGAGCGCACGATGAAGACATGACTGAAAACACAACCAAACTTTCCCACGCTCTTGTTTATTCTCAGTAGTTTACTATGGTTAATTAGTAGTTAATAACTTTCAAGGATCGAATGAAATGGACCTGCAACTCCCACCACCAGCACTAGTAATGACATGGCTTAATGTAATAAACAGTAAAAATATGCCTAATGAGATTGTTATCGAGCGTTCACATATACTTTGTCATTATTTTGGTACTATCGCTTTAGCCTACAAATACGTTGAGCAGAATCAATTGAACCACCAAAAAGCATCTTAGGCAGGAACTAAACAGTTCTAATACGGGATAATAGATATGATGTTGGTGATATAACTTATTTTGCCACATAAGAGACATTAGCTTTTAAATATAATCAAGGCTTCGGATTAGTTTTTTTATCGATTACGCCTAATTAACAGGCAAAAAATTATTGGCTAAAATAAGTGAACAAAAAGCCAACTGTTTTTTGTGATCTTCCCCCGATAAAATGGAGAGTATCCATTTTATCGGGGGGAACTCCATTGTCCTTGTTTAATTTGTTAGCTATTACTTTTGACGTAATAAACAGGTTTATCTTTTTTATGAACTATATTAAACGACTTGAAAGCTGTTCTTGTGGTTGTAACTGAAATTTCTAGTCCTTTAGAAAGTGTACTTTGAATAATGGACTCGTTTAGAGTTGTATTTAGTGCGCCAATAACAATTCCTTTGATTTTGAACTGACCTTTCAAATCAAAGAAATCGTGCCCTTCGTCGTGGTAAAAGTAACCTTCTAAGAAGTGGAGTCTATATTCATCTTCGTAGCCCCACTCAATATACTTTGTATTACATAATTTAAAGAATCGATGTTTTGATTCTTCATCTTTTTTCAAAAATAGTTCTTTGAGATCAATTTTCTCTCTAGTTTTACGGTATGAAATAGCTTCTGCTGTGTTATCAGGAACTTCGAGCTCGAGTGCTACGCCTTTATGCTTATCTCCGTAATGTCCCCACAATAACGGACTGTTCCAGCTAGCGCTACAACAGAGAACTCGGAACTTTTCATCTAACTTTTTCTTATTTTCGTTTATCACTGACCTTTCAGACTTATCATCTAAGACCATAGCGGTTAGCTCAAAAGGATCGTTGAAATCCGAAAATTTGGAGATTTTTAACCTTTGGTTTTTTATAGCTTCGAGAGCCCACTTTTCAGGTAAGAAGTGAAAAAGTTTCACTGGAACTCCTTGTAATAGCTAATGCCCCAATAAAGGCTAAAAATTGTTTGCTATAATGTGTTGCGAAGCGAAACCGAGCAAACTTTTTTAGTCCCGCTTAATTGGCTTATAGTTTTATCTATTTTAAGCGTGACATAATTATTAGGAATGTAATTTTAATCACTGCATAGAATACTAACGCTGCCAATACTGCATTCATACCCATTGTTGTCTGTATAGTTTCTCCAAAACTAACTAGATCACGACCTAGTTCTAGACTTTCACTAGGGTTCGCTACACCTAATTCTTGAATTTTTTGAGCAGGCCTTAATATATTAAAACCAACTGTTTCGTATGCTGTTCCAATAACTACCATGACTATTGCAGCAATAAGATCCGAGCCGATATTTTTCTCACCAGATATTTTTAACCCTATTATGGTAGATAAACCAAATTCCATTAGCGCTAAAACAATAATAAGTACAACAAAAGCCAAACTTAACTTCTAAAACATAACGCCCAAATAATGGGCAAAAAATAGTTGGTTAAAATAGCGACGCAGGAGCAAAACCAACTGTTTTTTGTCCTGTTAATTTGCTTGTTAGGCTACTTTGCTTTCAAGTTTAAAGGTACTCTGAATTTTATCTTACTAGCTACTTGGGTTGATTCCTTTAGATCTCCACCAAGACTACCAACACCTACGACATTTAACTTTGCGCCACCATCTTTTGATGACATATCTGTTACAGCTATATCAAAATCAACATATGTAACAAAGCCATCATTGTGTTTAAACATATTCATCTGTTGCAAAGTATCTTGCTGACGATTGTGATGTTTATAAGTCGTAGAATTTTCTTCTACTGCCTCACTTACTTGTTTCAGTGTTTCTGCAATGAAATCCTTAACGTTCACATATTCTCCTTATGCTGGGATAGCCTAACAGCTTATTATGTAGACGTCTCAGTAACTCCCATCTACTTGATTGTTGAATAAAATAACTCAATATTCATTAATTTCAAAGTCTTATTACATAGTTATAGGTATTTTTTATAGGCAGATCAGGTAATTACTGAGAAGTATCAGTAATTACCTGATAGAAATAATACGTTAATTAGTTTATTTTCAAATACTTAAAGAAGAAATCGTACTGGTTGATGTGTGTTACTGAGACTTCTCAGTAACACACATCATTTATTCATTAGAAAATATAGGGAAAAATATTTAAAGTTAATGTCTCCAATGCGCACAAAAGAGACCATATTTATTAGTGGTAAATCTAATGTTATTCAGTGGTCACAGTAAATATTATTAGGTGACAGCGTTAGATGATAATGACTGGCAGTTCTGATGCAATTAGGTGGCACAACTAATGTAATTGTCTACATCACCTGCAACCTTAGATAAAATTATGGGGTTCTGAACTTTGTTCAGGTTCGATTAATTTTATATGAGGTAGTTTTTTATAGTAACGTGAACTTTTGACGGCATTCATTGACGGTTTAAAAAGTAGTAAACCATAGAGTGAATACCAGAAAGCACCATTCGTTAACTTTGGTGCTTTTTTGTTTTCTTCTACTTAGTAGTTATGTGTGTAGCGGTGTACTTATAAAACCTAGTAAAAATGATTGTTATGAGTATGTAAAGCTCTTTTACTATCAGCCTCTTCATAGCTAGGGGGGGGTCTCCTTAAGCTGCTAAGTCAGCGGAGGAAGAACTACTCATATAAAAAATTTATACTATTTTCAGCATAGCGTTCTGTGTATATGGGTGTACTTATTTTGGAATATGCCTATTTTGGGGTGTTGTAGGTTTTTTAGTAAAGACTTGAAGATACAAACTAGTATCCACCACCTGTAAAACCTTAACACTGAACGTCGCACCATGAGCAGAAATTGAGCAAACGGAGCTACGAATGAATGAGCTTGCGAAGCAAGTGAATGAATAAGTAGTTAGTGAAGCGAAATCTTCTGTGAAATGGATGCGTAAGGTTCAGTGTTTAAAAGCCTAATGCTAATGACAAAAAAATTGAAAATTTTTACTTACTACGTTACACAACTAGTTGTAACGCCTGCATAACTACGGGTCTTATTAAGTTATCGATTACCAGGCCAAAATCTACGGGGGCAATGAAGTATGTGTTACCAATACAAATCTAAAAGTGTATGATGTACTAAATTAACAACTATATTTAGTACCATATCTACGGGTATATATATTGATGGGCTAACGCTACCCTTAGTTCAACAAACGGATGGTATCAACCGTTATAGGTTAGTTTACATTCCCCCTAACGCTTTAGAACTCATTTCATAATACAAATTTTTTTCAAAAAATTAAGACAATTAAGACATTAATACATTGGGCACACACACAGAAATAATAATATAGGTATCTTTGTAGGTATAGTGTATTAATGTCTTAATATATTTAGATTAAGCTTTGTAAGTCACGTCAGTACTGGGTTCGTAGATTAATACACCCTTGTCTTAAAATGTATTAATTAAGAAAAGCAAAACCAAGCACAACGCTTGGTAAAACTAATTTATTCACCTTTACAAACATGTGAGACTAAAACTGCCCTTCTATCAGCACATTGGGATGCAATACCTTGAGATATGAGAGCTTCAGTTACAGCTTTTTGCTCATACAGAGTTAGCTTTGAGTATTTCCTGCTCTTTTTGCCTAGTTGTGATTTATAAACGAAAGGGTGATTTTCAAATACTGAAATTACCTGTTTAAGTGCTTGTCCTGTTGAATGCATCCCGTCCATATTACCCTCGTAAGCGGTCAAAGCTGCGGCTCTATGGTAAAGTCCAACACGTATATTAAATGCAGTCCTTATGTCGCTAGCGCTCATTTCAAAGCGTTTATCTGATAAGGCAATTAATGCAGCAAATTTAATAGATTGTTCACCTATCCGACCGCCCAATAAAGCATCTTTTCTTTTTATAGGCTCCGCAAATTCCTGATCGAATTTTTTGAATTCTACATATCCTTCTTCGCTGAATTCTATAGTTTTCTCTGACTGCACCTTAACCCAAGCTATGAATTCTACTAATTCATCTTCTGGTTCGTATATTAGCCCGTCATATATTTTTTGCGGTAGCTCTTGTTCACCTACAAACGTAATCCATCGGTTATATGCTCCGCTATCAGCCTGTTCTCGTGTCATGGTCTCAAACATAGCTTCTCCCGTACTAGTGGCTAGAATGCTTACACGAGGGTTTTTGACAGGCTTGTATTCGGTTGAAACTGCATTCCCCGGTTCAATAGTAGATAAAGCTTTAGTGTATAGCTCCATAAAGTAACCAAGGGCAGCTTGCTTGGTGCTGTCTTTGTGGCTCAATTTCAACCATTCAGCAAACTCATCAGATAGACAGTATAGCGAGCGATTTTCTTCTAATAGTTGGTGGATACCTTGCCTACTTGCTGGGGCAGAATAACTAAATCGTACATTATTTAAGCCTTTTAGAATGCTAACTTTATGTTTAGCCAAAAATTCTGGAGTAATCACTTCCTTGGATTTAGAATCTAAAATTTCAGCGGGTTTTCTTAAGTCCTCCTTGCCGAAACCAGTAGGGGCTAAAACCATGTAATACTCGTTCAGTCCCAAACCATCACGCGATTTGATGGTGATATTAGTTTGAGCAAAGGCTGTTAAAGTCGATAGGGCAACTATCCCAGCAGTTGCGGCTGAGGGGTATGTCATACGATTAAGAACAAACGCCTGTATTTCGCCCAATTGATAAGGTAAGCTGAGTAATTCTTCTGGGTAATCGGGCAAGATAAAAGCCTTTCCAGTTTTATCATTAGCTTCCTCCTTTAGTGGCTCAAAATCATCACCCCTAAAACCACTGACCTTTATCTTCTGTGGTAAAGCTTTAGAATCTAATAGTGATTTATCTTCAATTACCCTATATTCGTTATGGCGAACTTGCCCCTCTACATCACTTTCAATAATATTGCTCATGCGTCTACCCCACTAAAACCACGTTTACAAAACGTAAATAAATTTAAGGTAGATTCCCACCGCCCATTCGCTATAATGGTTATGTCTTGAGTATTCATATTTTTGACTCCTAACCCTGATTCGCGAGCGACCAAACTATCGAATCGGGGTTTTCTTATGGTTGATTTATTTCTGACTAGCCCCAAATAATTTTTGATTCTTACTCCTTCTATTGGGACTGTGTTTTCAGAGAAAGTTATAATGCTCATTACAAGTCCCCCTTTGAATTTTTATCCAACCACTTTTCAATTACTGTACTTTTCCAGCCAAGACAGCGACCATTTATGATAATTGGCTCGGGTAAAATTTTATCTTTCGCCCACCATCGCCATACGGTTACTTTTGATTTATTAACTAGGTTTGCTAATTCTTGAAGTGATATTATTGCAGTAGATTCCATTTTCAGATCTCATTTTGTTAAAAGAGATCACACGGTAATGGATTTGATTACAATTAAATACGGGATGATTTCTGTCAGAAAAATTCCCGTCACCCATACGGAGAGTTACCTCTTCTACTACCTTGAAGATCTGTATTGGGTTCAGGAAAGCCCAATAAAACTCTCTTTTTGGCTTCATCGGACCAACCATCATAAAATTCGATTTTTAACTCTTCTATTAACTCACTGCCTTCCTTTGTCTTTATCCACTTTATATAGCCTTTATCTAATGTAGAAGCCTTCAGCTCGCCACTTGGGAAATTATCAGCCATCTTAGTCGCTACCATAAGCGTTGCATATTTTCTTGTCTTTTCACAAAAGTGACACAACTCAAAAATTGATTTATATGCTTCATGTAATGCAAAATTTCGGTCGATTTTAGATTCTTGTCTATAACTATATCTTCTTGATAATCTATTTGAAGATGCTATAGCTAGTTGTTCGAGTAAAACACCTTTAAGTGGAATGTTTATTTTATTGCATTCAATAACGACGTAATCCATATAATCAGGATCTTGAGTTTTAACCCACCAGTTAAAGTACTTTCCTACGATAAAATTATTATTCTTCCAATCAACCTCTTTAAAGTATCTCTCCATGAGAGCTGTTTTTTGTTCATCACTCAGTTGTTCAATCTTTTTCATTACTTAGCACCTAAAGCTATAACATTACTAACCGCTGCGTTGTTAAGTTGTCGCTCCCAGGATTCTAAAGCTATCCGTTTCTCTGGCATATACTCATAACGATCATAATGCTTTGAGCTGACATCCTGTAAGGCGTGGTTTTGTAATCTATCTCTAATTGATTTACTTATGCCAATCTCACCCATTAAGGTTTTACAGGTTCGTCTTATGTCTCTTGGAATAAAAGAACGAATTTCTGTGTTATCCCTGTAACGTGAAATAGCCTGAGAAAGAGAGTCGGGACGAATATGCTTAGCAGGATCAAACCTATGAGGGAAAATAAAATCACTATCACCAGTAGATAGCTTTTGCTCTTTTAAAACTAGGATAGCTGACTCTGTTAAAGGAATTATGTGAAGTCGTTTGTTTTTTGAAATATCGGACGTTATCAAAAGTGTTTTTTCTTCCCAATCAATAGACTCCCACTTTGAAGCTACTAACTCATATGGCCTTTGCCCTCCAGTATAAAATGTTAATTGAATAAGGTTTCTAATGTTATTGCCCATTTTAAAACGATAGTATTCATGCTTTAAGTCATGAAGTAATTGCTTAACTTCGGTTTTAGATAAGTAATGTTCACCAATTTTTTCAGCTGCTTTCTGCTTCGGTATTCCTGCTACGGGGTTATAGGCTAATCCAAACTTAGCCTCATCAATATAATTTGCAGGATCATTATCATGCTTTAGACCATAGTTAAAGGCAGCCATTAAATAACTTCTGACTCGATTGCTTTGGGTTATTGCCTCACGCTTAATCATATTCGACAAGACAATAATTACATCATGTGCTGTTACATCTTTGGCTTTAGTCTCTTGAGAAATAAACGGGTAAACTTCTTTTTCTAAAGAAGATAAAACAGCTTTATATGTTCGCTTTCCGTCTTTTTCCATTTGTGCCGTATAACTGACAAATAATTGCTTGATACTTCCCTTTTGCGCTTCAACCTTTTTAGCCAGTGCTTTATCTTCTTTAGCTTGTGCAATTTCTTCTTTGGGATCTAAATCCTGTTTTAGAAATACCCCATATTTTGTAGCTTGTTTTCTAGCATCAATTAATGAGTATTCTGGGTATTTTCCTAGTCGTATAAACTTAGCTTTACCCTCTTTAAAATATCTAAACACAAACAGCTTAGAGCCTTTAGGAGTGATTTGTACAGCTAGTTTTCCTGTTCCTCTCTCGCCATTAACATCCCACTTATAATAGGGGGTACCTTTTGGTTTGAAGCCTTTAATTTGGGACACTGTAAGCATGGTAAAATCTCGTTACTTGACTAAGGTGTTTATTTAGTCATGTTGTTAGTCAAGTAAGAGTGTAACTGAATGAAATGTGATGAAGCAATACAAAACAATTAAATAAAGCAAGGTGTTGTTTTAAATGTTGTATTTAATAGTATGAAGTTTTATGTAATCTTAACGATATAATATTTATCACGACTCATAATCGGCAGGTCCGCAGTTCAAGTCTGCGAAGGCCCACCATTTTCACTATACATTTCATACCCTTATCTAAATATATCTCAATTCTAATTATCCAAAAATATCTGGTGCTATGCTGGTGCTATAGTTGGTTATTCATTAGAAAAAATCATGAAAAATATTCCACCAATTGATTATTTTATTAATTGAATAGGACTATCAAACCTTAAATAAAAATATGTATCAGCGTAACTGAGCCATATCCTCTTCGTTATATGACTAGATCAAAACTCTGGGTTGAACTCGAAAGTTATATTGAGGTAAGGTTAATCGATAGTATAAACCCTAATGATTATAGGTCAGAGGGAGTAATGGAACAGTAAACGCATGGATAGTCTTTCAACTCAAACCAATATTGAAGAAAACCTCCTTAAAGAAGCAAACGATGAGGTATTTAGAAAAGTAGGTAGGAATGTTCTTCTTTTTCAACAGATAGAACAAGCATTAAAAGCACTAGTTAGCACTTCCAATATATCTGGTTATGCAAGTGAGTTAAAAAAGAAACAAGAAATTAAAACAGAATCTGTTAAGACTCAAACTATGGGGCAGCTTGTTGGCCAATACATTGATAATAACAGCCCTGATCAGGTTGAGAATAAAGAACCAGAAAACTTAAAAGAAGTATTCATTTCTGTTCAATCTACAATACAAATAGACGGGCAGAGTCATGAGGAAGAAAAAGAGCTAATGGCTGCACTTGTTGCTGAAAGAAACACTCTTGTTCACCACTTTCTTTCAACATTTGACTCAACTTCAATGAAGAGCTGCATAGATGCACAGGCTAGATTAGATGAACAAGCGGAAAGGGTTCGCAAGGAAATAAATAACTTTAGAGCAACCCTGACTACATTTATTGAAATGAGAAAAAGTATTGCTGAGTTTTGTACAACAAAAGATTTTAAAGATTATTTAAAGGACTCTTTAACTCAGCAAAGTACGCTAGCCAACCTTTTAACCGATTTAGCACAAACAAGGGCAAGGAAAGATGGTTGGATGGTTCTTAATAAAGCTGTCAGTATTATAAATGCTGAATCACCAGAAGAGTTAAAAAACATCAAGGTAAATCATGGCTGTAAAAAACTTAAGGACATGATGATAAAAACAGGGCTATTTGACCTTTCAGAAGAGCAGACACCTAAAGGTGGTAGTCGGATTTTATATAGGTTAAATCAAGGATGAAAGAATGGAAAAGGCTAGCGACACTTATCAGATAAAAATTCAAGAGCTATTCCCTGACCTTGAATGCAAGAATAAACAGGAAACAATTGATCTTTTTAGCAGCGTTCTGGATGATGTATTTGAAGGCTTCTATGATAGTCCTTATATTAAACATGTATTATCAAAACCAGAGAATGTATGTCAAACAGTTCATTTAGCAAAAGTACCTGACGGTGTTGATAATTTTGAAGCATGGCTTAAGGCATGTTTAGAGAAAATGTCCTACCAATTCTCTGCAGAACTACAAAAAACACTCCCTCCTAATATTGGTCATATTTACTTTGCTCAACTGCTTGATAGCCAAGATTTTGATACCTACTTTGAAAAAGTAAACATGCCTAACAAGATGAAGTCAGCTTTTAAAAGCGGCTTGCTTGAGATGTTCAATGACAAAGCTCTTAAGTACTTCATCCAAGCTATGTCATGTTCTTGTATTGGTTTAACTCATGCAGCTAATTCACTTAACTACCTATGGGTTCAATATGCTTTATTTGAAGATGAAGATGTTCATAAGGTCATTAATGATGCTAAAAAACTTGAAGCTGTAAGTAAAAAGGCTAGTGATGCTGGAAAAAAAGGAAGAGATAAGCGTTATGCCAAGCGAGATTTAATTAAAGCAGAAGCGTTGAAACGCAAATCATACAAAAAGTATAAAAATGATAATCAAGCAGCAAAAGCGCTTTATCAAGAAATATTCGAGTACGCTGAATTAATTGGAGATCCTTTTTCCGAATTAACCCAAGCAAAGGAAACCATTTATAACTGGTTTAGAAAAGATTCAAAAATAGTGACTAGCAGCTAGAAACAATTAACACACTGCTAGAAGTTAGTAACGCACTGCTACACGCAGTTACAGCCCCATCTATACAGCCCATATTGAACTCCGAAACTTAATTAACATTAATCAACGGAGTTCAATATGAACACAAATTTATTAACCCCAAAAAAAGCTGCTGAAACTCTTGGTGTTGCTATAGGCACATTAGCTGTTTGGCGTTGTACTGCTCGCTACCCACTGCCATTCGTCAAGATTGGTCGAAGGGTAATGTATCGAGAGCAAGACATTAGTGATTTCATTGAAAATGGTTTAAATGACTCTTCATCATTGGAGGTTAGCTATGCCTAATTCAACACTCGATACCTCAGAAACGCAGTTAACCTCATTTAGTGTGGATCTACTTTCTGAAGAATTTTCAGCACAAGACAGACTTAATCGAGAGTTCATTAAAAAGCAGTTACAAAGCATTCCTTTTGCTTTTCGTATTATTGCTAAAAATACTTATAACAGATTATATAATCTTCCCAAACGGGGAGGGTTTATTGCTAATACTTACTTCAGAGAATTGGGTCAGTTTTGTCGAAACCTACCAATTGATATTACATGGAATGAATCACAGCTAAAGCTAGTTGCTAAGTCTCGTGCTGATATGTGTTATAGCGTTGCATGCAACTTACTAAATGCAGGCGATGATGGTGACGAGGTACTCGAACACCTTGAAGCTATTTTATTACAAAACAGTTTAAAGCCGCGTAAAGGAAAATTCATCAGTGGTGATATTGCTCGTTATTGTTGTGAGAAGTGGTGGTCTAAAAGGTTAAGGCGTTTACAAGCAATATCCATTGAAGAGCTAGCCCTATATATTCGAGTCGTATCAAAACAAAGCCAGATTTACATTTCAGATGTTAGCTTTGCTAATAGCCGTGAAAGAAAAAGACGTAATGATGTTTTTCTAAGCTCACTTGAAGCTATTAATGAACAAGGTGATTGCATTGAGTTAGCAGATATTGCCAAATCTACAACCGCTAACCCTGTTAACAGACGTAATGAATTGATGGCTCGTCTACATGGTTTTGAAGTCTATGCGGACAAGCATGGTTATGTAGCTGACTTTTTAACTATTACATGCCCCTCACGAATGCACTCAGTTCATAAAACAGGTAAACCCAATGATAAGTATGATGGTACAACGCCTAAACAAGCACAAACCTACTTAGCTAGTCAGTGGGCTAAAGCTCGCTCTAAACTAGACAAACTGAATATTGAGTATTTTGGTTTTAGGGTAGTTGAGCCGCATCACGATGGTACTCCGCACTGGCACTTATTAGTGTTTATGAAATCGGAACAGCAAGAACAACTTTCTTCAACAATAAAGCACTATGCTTTAGAAATTGATGGCGATGAAAAAGGCCTCAAAAATATCGCTTTAAGGTTGAGCCTATATGCAAATCTAAAGGCTCTGCGGTAGGTTATATTGCCAAGTATATTTCTAAAAATATTGATGGTTATGGTGTTGATAATGATTCTTATGGCAAACCTGCGAATATTTCAGCACAGCGTATATGCGAATGGTCGTCACTTTGGGGTATTCGACAGTTTCAACAGTTTGGCGGTCCACCTGTGACCATTTGGCGTGAAGCAAGAAGGTTAGCATTAACAGAGCAAGTTAAAATAACATCTGTGTGGCTGGCTGCTGATAAAGGTGATTGGTGTGAGTTCATTGAAGCATTAGGAGGTGTACATGTTAAACGTAAAGATTTACCCGTAACCATAGTAAAAGAGTTTATAGAAAAAGAAGGGGAGTATTGGGAGCCTATTGGCTATGTAATAAAAGGGTTAGCTTGCCAAGGTGAAATATATTTAAGTCGTCATCATCAATGGAAAATACAGAAAAAGGGTAGCTCTAACGAGAATCAAGACACTTCATCTAATCTAGGGCAACAAAAGCGTCAACCGTAAAACATTAGCAATTGCCCCTTGTGGGCAATGCTGATGTTTTTCGGTTATCTTTTTTGAGACAAATCATGATAAAAACAACCAACAAACACCACAAACTCACTATGTCTAAAGTAGCTATGCCGATGACGACGCGAAGCGCGAAGCCTGAGCGCGCCAAGGAGGATTGGCATGGTTACTAAGTTGAGCGAAGCGAAACTCTTGGAGTTCTGTAAATAACTGTACGGCTTATAAAATCATAATTCTTAATAACTTATAGCAATATTGTAAGTCAGTATGTATGCTGTGCACCTTTATAGAGAGTTAATATTATTCAGGGAGAATACTAGTGTTGAATGAAGCCTCATTATTGGTTTTGGATAAATGTGTAAAGCAAGCACATGTGGTTTTTGATAATAAGGTTAAAAATATTAATCAATTAGCTCAATCTGAAGTAGAAAGGAATAATAAATTAACAAATAAATTATCCACAATAGATTTTGAAAGTTCATCCCCTATTTCTGAGCACTTTAAAAACCCTGAATTGGAAATAGGAATAGCTACAAACTCTTCTGATATAAACGAAGAACCAGGCATAGCGGAAGATGCTCCTGAACTAAGTTTGAGGCCAGAGGATATTAAAAAAAATATTAATGATACCTCCAAAAATGGTAATAGCTTTAAATCTCTTAAAAAGGTAACTTTACTGAATGCCAAGCTATCTTTATCTACAGAACAATTAGAAAAGTCTTTAATTGAGCATAGGCTTGTAGTAAGTAAGTGGTGTTCAACATTTAGTTTCAGAGATTTAAAAGAGCCACGAAAACTTTCAAATAGTTATGTGGAGTTAGAGTCCTACTTAATTCCTCGTGAAATTCATTATTGTAAATCTCAGGTTTTAAAGAAAAGAAAACTTGTTGCAACAGTATTGAATGACTCGAAGCATGCCATTGTGTTAGGAACACCCGGTGCGGGTAAAACTACATCTATGAAAAAGGTTGCCTCGCATGTAATTGAAAACGAATATAAAACTAGTCATAGCCAAATCCTACTTATTAGGTTTAGAGCATTAAAATCTTCTAATTCAAAATCCCCTTTACTTGATGGTATAAATGATATCCTGCAGTGTCGAGTTTCCTACAATGATGATTTCATTAATAAAGATGATATAGATAAATTAAAGTTTCATGTTGTGACCAAAATCCTGAATGAAACAAATACTCTTCTAGTTTTAGAGGGCTATGATGAAATTTCAGAGAATATAGTTAAAAATCAAGTGTCAGGTGAGATCAGAAAATTTGCTGCGGAATTAAATAAAGCAAGAATGGTTATCACTTGTCGGACAGGGGAGTTCCGTTACGATATTGAAAATTTAATTCCATATGAAATTGCACCACTTGATCACTCTCAAATTGAAGAGTTTTCAAGCAAGTGGTTAGGCGATGATTATCTTATATTCATGGAGGAATTAAAGAGAACTCCATATTACGATACAGCTATACGCCCATTAACCTTGGGGCATTTGTGTGCTATTTATGAACGCTATAAAAGTATACCTGAAAAGCCAAAAACAATTTATAAAAAAGTTGTGAACTTACTTCTTGAGGAGTGGGATGAACAACGTTCTATCACAAGAGAATCTAACTATGCCAAATTTGAAGTGGATCAAAAATTCGAGCTATTATCAAACATTGCATATGAATTAACAGCAAATGGAGCTAGAGGAGAATTTACTGATGCACAGTTAAGGGCTGCATACTCTTCTATTTGTCAAGATTATGGACTTTCAGATGTAAAATCTGAAGCTGAGGAAGTTATTAGAGAAATTGAGTCTCATACTGGAATCTTTGTAAGATCAGGAGTAGATAAGTTTGATTTTTCTCATAAATCAATCCAAGAGTTCCTTTCTGCTGATTATCTTGTTCGATTACCACTTCATTTCATTGATGACAGTATAATAGAGGGACTAGGTACTGAATTAGCAGTTGCTACATCAATTTCATCAAATTCTAGTATGTATTTATCGGATGTGCTTTTAAATGTATATCAACGTGAAAGGTTAACAAATAACTTCATACAGCCATTTTTGAGTCGATTAATAGTTGAAAAACCTGACTTCACTCTTCGTCCTGAATTCGCAATCGCCCTTTTATACCTGATGAGTTGTGGGGAATTTGTTGACGATAACTTTAAAACTTTATTTAAAGAGTTCCTTAATAAAGAGAGTTTAGGCTGTATAAAAAGTCAATATAGTTTTGGTTCTAGAAATGTTTTTTCTGAGACTATTACACTTAAAAAGTGCGGGAATTTAAAGAACTATAAAACACCTTTCAATATAGTGATAAAAAGCGAATTAGATTTAATATATAGCATTTACACTGATGAAGACTAAGGGGGAGCCTAGATGGAAAAGGAATTAGAAAGTCTTAAATTACTGATAGAGAGTATTAAAGAGCTAAATATAACGGCCGCTCTTCTAATCGCCGCTGTCATTATTATTATTGCTATATTGCAAGCAATGTTTGGAAGCTATTTAAAGAAGAAGTTTCAATATATAGCCACAACGGAGAATTTTGAACAGTTGAAGGTTCAGCTAAGCGATAACACAAAAGCTGTAGAAGAAGTAAAAGCGAGTATTCAATCAGAGGTCTGGTTATCACAACAAATTTGGACAAAAAAACATGAATCTTACGAAAAAATTATTGTTTCTATATTTATAATAAAAGGTTTATTGAAAGAAAGGCTAAATAAAAACTCTCAATGGCTAAAGGATATAAATAAAACAAGTGTCGATTATGATTTAGATGAAAAATTTAAAGAATTAATTGATTTCTCTAATTGCAAGGAAACACCAACCTTCTTAAGTAACTTAGAGTTACAAGAAGAAGCTATTATAGCTAAATCTGTTTTTTTAACTCCAGAGTTTCAATCCATTGAGCGGGAGATAAAAAAAATTAAGTTATTATTTTCATCTTTTGAAAATACTATTGAAGAGAAAGAAGTATATGAAAAGACAATAGAAAGGCTTTCTAACATTTTAGAGTCAAAGGTGGAAGCTCTTGAGAGCGTGATCGATAAAATCAAGCTTATTTCCAGTAAAGATCTAACATTAAAGGCTTCTACTAATTAACACTTAACCCCACCACATTGACTGTAAGATTTATGTACAGTTAAGGTGGTTAATGTAAGGTCCTTTAATAGCAGATGGTTGGGTGTTTGTAGTGAGCATTTACTGAGTCAGGTAATGCCTAAACAATTAACTATAAAGGAAGCCCTACTACACCCTGTGAAAATATCCCTTTGTTAGTTTAATAACCTATCTACAAAATTGTCATATATTCTATTCTTTGGTTAAAAGTAACAATGTATTTCTTCTTTCAACTTCTGATAGCTCAGATAATAAAGTATTGATTTGCTCTGCAACTCCTACCTTTTTCTTACTATGTCCTGCTTGAGTTAGGATTTCATCCACTATAGATTGGGCAGGAGTTCTCAATTCTTCAGGTGTTAGTACTGTATAACCAGCTGTAACATCATCTCTTTTAGTTTTACGATTGAGTAATCTCTTAATGGTGTAGGTTCCAACATTTAAGCTTTCGGCAGTCGTGGTAAATGTTCTTCTAAGATCGTGTAAGGTAAATTCAATGCCTGCCTTGATACCTATTTTTGCAATTACCTTTTTAGGCTCGACCACTCGCCCGTATTGGCCATGCGAATTGAAAACATAATCACTATCAGTCTTTTGTATTAACCGCCTTTGTAAAATAGAAAATAACCTATCACTTATAGGTAACTCCAAAGGTGTACCGCTTTTAGTTTTTGATATGAAATATGATCGCTCTGCTAAATTGATGGCATCCCAAGTAAGGTTAAGTAATTCTGATTTTCTCAAACCCGTAAAAATAGCCATCTCTACAAAATCACAGACTGATGAAGTAAATAAATCGCAGTGACATTCAGCTTCATTTCTAAATGATTCGATAGTCGAGAAGAACTGGCCAAGTTGTGATTTGCTTATTCGAGTCTGTTTACGCGGTACATGGTTCCAATTACGAAGATGACTAAGAATTTTTACAGGGTTACTTTTAAATATGGCTTCGTTCTCACTGCCTCGATATTCATACTTAGCAAAATTAAATAATGCTCTCATCAGTCTCATAGCTAAATCAGCTTGAGCTAAGCTTTTAGTCGAAACAGTTGAATGAATTTTTTTTACTACTGCTTCATCAATACTTTTAAAAGGTTTTTCTCGATAGTCTTTAAAGTAGCAACTAATAACTTGCTGATAGCCTCTGACAGTAGACGGTTGCAGCTTACGCTTTTCAAGATAATCAGTGAAGATAAAATCAAGGGTGTAGCGTTCTTGAAGTTTTACTTGTTTTTCTTTGATTGGGTTTTTACCGTCAGATATTTGTAGCAGGTGTTTTTTGGCCTGTTGCCTTGATTGTTCAATGGTCATACTAGGAAATTTACCTAGGGTAATAGTGATAGGGCGGTTCTCACTTGCTAACCATTTATATACCCTAAATGACATAACATGATTAGGAGTAACATCAATAATTAGCCCTTCAATAGCATCATCATAGTATCGTGTTCTAGTGTTAGGTTTTGGTATTGCTTCTAGTCGCTTTTTGGTAAAACGGAACTTGCGGTCTGACATAAATAGCCCTAATTTAAAATTACTGGTGCTATGCTGGTGCTATGTGGGTGCTAGAACTGGCATTAACATTCATTAAAGTCGATAAATAGAAATATATATCAAAATCTATGGTAAACAAGGGGTTGTATAGCTTGGTTAACAACTGTTAATGAGCATGCATTACAAATAATAATGGGAATTTAAAACTCATAATCGGCAGGTCCGCAGTTCAAGTCTGCGAAGGCCCACCATTTTCACTTCCAAGGAAGTCCAAAACATCCCTTAAAGCCAGATAAATCCAAGGTTTTAAGCTACTTACATGTCCAAGTAGAACCAAGCAAACTTCACACTATCCAACGTTTAATGTACCATCGGTTGTACCAACCACATTTTTTATCTTTTTCATTGGTACATCATGGCAAAACAAATTATTCCTTTAACAAATACAGAAGTTAAACAAGCTAAGATTAAAGACAAAGAATATACTTTAGCTGATGGGGCAGGGCTTCAACTCAGAGTTCGGCCTAATGGTGCTAAATTATGGATATTAAAATATTCTCAGCCTTACACTAAGAAAAGAACAAATCTGAGCTTAGGAAAGTACCCTCAAGTCTCATTAGCTCAAGCTCGTACAAAACGAGAAGAGTTAAAGGTTTTATTAGCTGAAAATATAGATCCAAAAACATACCGTGATCAACAAGAGCAAAACGTAAAGGATGCTCTAGAAAATACTTTTGGTGTTTATGCTGATAAATGGTACCAACTCAAAAAAACACAAGTAAAGCTCGAAACCGCTGAACATGCTTGGAAGAACTTAAGCCGCCATATATTACCTGTATTTGAAAATGTACCGGTACATTTAGTTAAGCCAAAATTAGTGTTAGATACATTCAAGCCACTACAAGCAAAAGGTAGTTTTGAAACGATTAAACGTCTATGCCGCATAGTGAATGAGATTATGCGGTTAGCCGTTGCTGCAGGTGTCATTGATGTTAACTACTTAGCTGATGTAACCAAGTTATTTCCCGCACCGAAAAAGACGAATATGGCAACCATTGAGCCAAGTCGCCTCCCTGATTTAATGAAAGCTATTGCGTTTGCAAATGTTTCTAGACCAATTAGGTGCTTAGTTGAGTGGCAATTACATACTATGACAAGGCCAATTGAAGCAGCAAGCGCGCGTTGGGAAGATATAGATCTTGTTGAACGCGTCTGGTTAATTCCCGCAGAACGCATGAAAATGAAAAAGCCTCATATCATCCCTCTTTCAAAACAAGCACTTACTTTACTTGAACTCATAAAACCTATGAGTGGAAATAGCGAATATCTATTCCCTAGCCGCTCTAGTATTAAGTCTCATGCCAATAGCCAATCAGTTAACATGGCATTAAAACGCATGGGCTTTGCTGGTGAATTGGTTTCACATGGACTCAGAGCACTTGCTAGTACAACGTTAAACGAGCAAGGCTTTGATTCTGATGTTATCGAAGCAGCCCTTGCGCATGTAGACAAAAATGAAGTAAGACGAGCATATAATCGTGCTGAGTATCTTGAGCGTAGAAGAGTGCTAATGACATGGTGGTCAGAACATATTGAGCAGTGTGCTATGGGGAACTTTAGTTTATCCAGTTCAATTAAAGGGCTTAGCCTAGTTAATGGCTAAAGTAGTCATCAAATAAAATATTATTGTAAGGTTCCTTATGAGTCAAAAAGAAAGCCCGTTAAAGCCGACAAATAAAGAAATAGATATAAGTGCTCTTGGGAGGTTTGTTACGCCAATACAGAGAAGCCTACAATGCACCCCGAAAGAAATATCCTTGTATGAGATATCTGAAATACAACAAAAGGATGACTTTATTAAATTAGCTTCGAATGGCTTAAATAGGAATGGGAAAGATGTTTTCCAATCAGGGCTATATGAAAACCTTTTAAAGGCAGAACTTGCGATGCAAAAGCCTTCTTCAATGACCATTTCTGATAGTGAGCACTTTGCTCATCTGATATCAGCTTTAAAGTCTTCTGGCTTATTTACGGTGGCTAAATCAGTAGAGTTGCTGCTTGCTAAAACTAAGCTAGTGAAGAACGTAAGTAATGTCATTATTTCGAAAAAAGCCAGAAAGGCCCGAAAAGCTAAAGGTGAGGAGACCACAGAAGAGATGAAAAAAGAACTAGAAGACTATAAGGCTAGCTTAAAATCTTGGGCAATAACTAAATACATAAAAGATTGCGAATATAGACTTCAACGAGATGAAGATAATCGTCCTAAACGTTCGGGTGAACTTGCCGCGCATATTTGGCTTTTAGGCATGGCTGAAGATGATTTAGACCTAGACCAAATAGATACATCATTATTAAATGATGCTTTGGTAGAAGGGTTAACTGTAGAGGGAAATTATCATGGTAGCCCAGAACAGCCAGTTCACTTATTAGGTTTTAAGCTCACTTCCACTTTTTTTTATCAGTGTATAAAAGAAGAAAAATAAATTTAAATTAATTCATCGGATCGGATCGACCACGCGTAGATCGATCCGATCCGTTTCATATTCTTGTCATGTATCCAATTAACTCCAAACAGGAATGAACATGACTAATAACATCCAAATAAAGCTTAACCGTAAACCTGAAGTACTTGAACAGCTAGGCTTCAAAAAATCAACGTTACATACCCGTATTAAAGAAGGACTTATGGTACCGCCAGTTTCTTTAGGTGGTAGAAGTGTCGCTTGGCCTGAACATGAGTTACAAACAATTGTACGTGCTATGTGTGCAGGTAAATCCCCAGATGAAATCAAACAGCTTGTTACTGAGCTAGTAGCCAAACGTAGTGAATTGGTTTAAAGGGGGGAATACCATGAATTCAGTAACAATGAACCAGCCTTTTAAACCCACCCAGATCACAACGGGATCTTACTTCAAGACAATTACATCCTATAAGGTCAATGAGAGTAAGGCGTTTAGCTTTGATGCTATAGGGTACTTAATACAGACACATTGTCCGGATATTCAGCCTGAAAAAGGAAAGTCTTTGATTGACCTCATTAAAGTAGTTTTTCCAATAAAAGATAAACATAAAATTACTGAAGTTAAACGCTGGTTATCAATGTGGCTGAGAGAAATTGGCATAGCAATATCAACTACAAAGCCAACACTTCGACATCATAGTCATGGGGTTAAGTTATTCCCTCTTGATGAAAGTAAAGATTGTTGTGGCGCTTTAAAGTGGGATGAAAATAAAGGCACTTTGCAGTTAGATCTAACCGGAGCCGGTTGCTGTTACGTTAACAAATCTCAACGAGGGTTTTTACCAGTGTATGCTTTGCTTACACACTTTAAGGGTAAAATTACCGAAGTTGATATTGCGGTAGATGACTACACGGGAAAATTCAACTTACGTTATTTTCAAAAGGCTTTTTCAGCGGGTGATTATAATCCCAAAAGAGGGCAACGACCTACGCGTAACCCAAAGTGGAAATACCCGGGTACTGAGTATGTAGGTAATAGTGGCTCTCATAAATCTATGTGTATTTATGAGAAGTGGCGTGAACTTGGCTTACCTAAATCACACCCTTTGCATGGTAAATGGACACGGCATGAGCTTACCCTACGAAGGAAAAGTAAGCACCTAATTATGTTTGACGTGTTAATTGACCCAGACCGTGATTTTGTTACTGCCTACGAAAAAATACACAGTAGGATAATTCAAAATGTGAAACCGCGTAGTGTGGTTCGTGAAAAGTCTGTGGAGTTAACTAATTCACTTAGTAAATCAGCGGCTAATGGTAAATACAGTTACGGTCGTATCACTAATAAAGTTGCTCAATTAGTTGGTGATGATGAGCTAGCTATAAAAATAATGAGTCGAGAAGGAAGTCCTAAAAGTTTTTTATTGCCTAGCTATATTGATGAAACACAGATTAAGGAGCACAGTTTTGATGGTGGTGGAGAAAATTATAATAAACACTTTATTGCTTTGATTGAAGCACACAACCCATTATTAAAAAAAGGTAAAAGATGAGCACTAAAGTAATGGCCATAAGCAATAACGCCATTAAGCTTAATAGAGGTAGCGTGACTGTCACGCTATTACGTGACCCTAAAACCTCATTGTATTTTCACTACGGTAAAGTGAATCGAGATAAAGGCGTTTTCTATGCTCGTATTTATAAAAACGGTGAAGATAAGAAAGTACGTATTGGTAAATACCCTGAAATAAGTGCTCAACGCGCGCATCAAGCAATACCAAAGATTCACTTAAAAGATGATTATTTTGCGCATAATGAACTTAGGACTATGGAGGAGTTATGTGAATGGTATATCAATCGAACTAAGAGCAATAAACAAATTAAGACTAAGACCGCCAAGCAAACCGTGTCATTAATTACTAATCACATTAAGCCTTATTTAGCACACCTAGTGATTGATGAAATAAATGAAGGGCAGGTAGACCAATACTGGTTTACCCCTATTCAGAGTATGTTAGCGCTCTCAACCATAGCTTTAGCGGTAGTAACACTTAATGCTATGTTTACTTGGGCAACCAAGTTGAAGCTTTTAAGTAAAAATCCGGTAGATAAGTTATCAATTGCTAATTTTACACATAAACGACCCGCAACCAAAGTAGGTCGATTGACTGATGTGAAATTAAAGCAATGTTTAAAAAGACTAAATGAGTTTCCTATGCAAAGTCAGTTGTTGCTAGTGATGTTATTGCTACACGGTACTCGTATTGGTGAAACGACTAATGCTCGATGGGATGCCTTTGATTTCAATACTGCTCTTTGGCGCATTCCTGCAAGTGATACTAAAACAAAAAAACCACACGTTTTACCTTTGTCACCCATAGCAATCGAATGGTTAAAAGCATATAGACGTTACCAGTACAGGAATAATCGTTCAAAGTACCTATTCCCGCAAAAGAGTAATAAACGTAAACCGCAAAGTGCTAATGTTAGCTCTCGTTTAATAAGTAGTATTGGAAAAGGGGAATGGACAGCACATGACATACGAAAATATGCCCGAAGTAATTGGCTTGAAAACGGTGTTGATTATCTCATTGGTGAATTGTTGCTAAATCATAGCCTGAGCAAGCTAGACCAAAGCTATATCCAGACTACTGCGATGAACTTATGCCGTGAAGCTTTAGTACAATGGGGAGATAGTTTAGTGAAAATTGGCTTACCCAATCCATCATTTTTTGCTGCACAGGTACAAAGTTAGCTTAAGAAAAGTGACCGGTATATTAACGGAATATCAAAAACGATTACTGACCTGCAAGCTGCAGCAGCTATGCCCTTATGTACTATTGAATCATCCTCGAACTAAAAGTGTGTCTAAAACTGCGGTGCAAGGATGTTTTCGTAGTTATTAAACTCACTAATACAAATATGTTTCACAGGGCTTCGCGCACCTATGGAGTGTTTTAAAATACTGCGTAATTCACTCTAGCCTTTATTTAGTATAGGGATAGGTGTTGTGCGCACCTAAATAATCTGCGCACTTTGCTAGTACTTTTTTTAGCCAGAAATATTTTTACATTCATTGGCGAAACCCCTTAGGTGAGAGCGTTATTTAAAGTGAAGTTTAATATAATTACTTGCTTCCTTTGATAATTAGTTTATAAAAAACCAATATCTGAAGTTATTTAAGTGCAGTAATGTATGAGTGAACGTAATATTAGAAAGGTAATACTCAAGAATACAAAACAGATAGCTCTACCAGAAAAATATATTGAAATAAAGCCGCGATCCCTGCCTCAAATATCAATGGCATGTCAATTATCAAAAGAGGAATCCTATACTCATTATTTTGACCCTTGGTATATCAAAGTTTTGAGAAGGCTTAATAGAAGTGTATTAAAGGCAATGAGAATTAATAAAAATTAATTAGAATGTCTGTAGTGGCGTAGTTAATAGCAGTCAGATGGTAGATGCAATAATAGTTAGTATTTGATAGTTTAAAGCTGGTTAAATTTATCGTCTTTATACTTGGAATATTTATGAAATTAAATGAAGCAATACCAATGGTAGATGTTGTTAGAAATTATATGGATGAACTCGAATCAAATGATGACATTAAGAATGTAAATAAGCTCAGTATTAATGGTCTGAGTACCAGCTATTCTGATTTGGATGAAATTACTAGTGGTTTAAAACAAGGGTTATATGTTATCGCTGGAAGTTCCGAAATGCGCACAGATATTTTACAGCGTAATATCATTGAAAATGTCTCCTTAACAGAGAAGAAACCTGTTTTACATTTTGAATTTAACCTAAATCAAATAGACTTTACGAAGTTTCTTCTTTCTTCTTTAGGGCGAATTGATTTTACTAAAATATCAAAAGGAAATTTAGAGGATGAGGATTGGTCACGAATATCATTAACTTTCTCTCTTTTAGCAGAAAAAATGAACTTAGAGTTCTGCGATTGTGCAGGTATGACAACAACACAATTAACAGAGCAAATACAAAAAGTTCATGAGAATAAAGGCTTATCTATGATAACTATCAATTCGATGCATAATCTACGCTTACCTCATCGTACTGAAAATCGTTATAACGAAATGACAGAAATATCACGTTATTTGAAAGAATTAAGTAAGAAATATGAGGTGCCTGTTGTTGTAACATCATCTGTTAACCGTAAGTTAATTGAACGATCAGATAAAAGACCCTTACTGCATGATTTGAGAGACACTGGCACCATTAGTGATGATGCAGATTGTATAATGCTTATCTACAGAGATGAAGTTTATCATGATGATAGTGAGTTCTCTGGGTTAGCCGAAATAATTGTTTCTAAAAATATTTTTGGATCTACAGGTCGAATTCCTCTCACATTTCAAAAACAATATAGTAGGTTTGATAATTATGCGGGCCCTTATTCTTTTAATTAGAATGCTCCTGTATAGCCATACTATGCTCATGTTGAGTTTATCATGTTGATTTAAAACTATTTATTTGATTTTGTTAGGTGTTAAATATATGATGATAAATTAGTTATACTCACTAAAATTAATCAAATAATGCCTGACAATTTAAAACCCAATCCCAAATCAACTTTTGAGGGGGTCGAACTAACGGATGAACAAATTGATATTTTAGAGTTAGTCAAAACAGGTAAAAACTTAAAGGTTAATGCTTTTGCTGGGACAGGAAAATCATTTCTTTTAAGGGCTATTTCATGCCTTGCGCTGTCTGAAAAGAAAGGTCTTTATGTTGCCTTCAATAAAGCAATCGTTACAGAGGCTACGGAAAGTTTTCCTTCTCATGTTATGTGTAAAACTTCTCATTCTATTGCCTATGCGTCTGTAGGTAAAAAATATAATAAATCAGGACGTATGAAAGGCATATTAAATGGAAGTTATTTGGCAAAAAACTTCTTTGATACTAAGTCATTAATACTTAATATGAAGCCAGTGGATTTTTGTAGCATTGCTCTTTCAGCAATTAAAAGCTTTTGCTTAACATCAGATGAAGAGCTAGACAATCACCATATAGACCTGTCCCAGCTTAAGTTTGTAGATGAACCTTTAAAGGCGGAGTGCTTAGAGTCTTTATTATATTTTAGTCAAAGCATTTGGCAGGAATTTCTAGATCCTGAATCGAGCATATTAATAACGCATGATATTTATTTTAAAATCTGGGCTCTTACAAAACCTAAATTAAAATATGACTTTATTTTAGTGGATGAGGCACAAGACCAGAACAAAGTATTGATAGATGTTTTACAGAATCAGCAAAAATGTCAAATTATCTGGGTAGGAGACAAATACCAACAAATATATCAGTGGAGAGGAGCAACTAATGCATTAGATATAGTGACTACTGAATGTACTAGCCAATTAACCGAGTCATTTCGCTTTGGTGACCCTATAGCGGCCCTAGCTTCAAAAGTCTTGAATACGCACTTTGATTGCGATATTAAAATTAAAGGAAACTCTAGTAACTTATCAGCTATCTCAAGTGAGTTTCAACCTGACATTATAATTTGCAGAACAAATCTTGTTGTTGTTTCTGAGGCCATATACCACACAAATAATAACTTGAAAGTACATGTCATAGGTGGAGTAGGAGAGCTCAATACTCTACTGCAAGCCGCGGAGAATTTACTAAACGGACGGAAAACCCATCATCCTGACTTAATTGAGTATGATAATTGGGAGGAAGTACGAAAGTCATCAAAAAAAGAGAATGGAAAACATTTGTCCTTACTGATTAGTTTAGTCGATAAATATACCATCCCTTATCTTCTTATTTTATTGAGTGAAATATCACTTATTGATGAATATAAAGCAGATATAATCATGTCAAACGTCCATAAATCTAAAGGAAGACAATGGGACATAGTGAAAATATCTAATGACTTTAAGGAAAAGAACCATAATTATTATTCAGAGGAAGACGGTAATCTTCTATATGTTGCAGTAACACGAGCAAAAGTGGTTGTTGATATATCAGAATGTGCGGCATTATCTGACTTCTGGGCTTAATCTAGCCTTTATTAAGCACAGGTTTATGTGTTTTGTGTACCCATAAAGTCTGCGCACTTCAACCAGTTAATTAAGTACGTTAAACCCATGAAAGTATAAGAATTAACATTGTTTTTAGAACAGGATAATACTGATAAGTCTCAGTAATAACCTAGGTTTGACAAAATTTATTAGTTTGTGGTTTCTAATGCTTTGAAGTTATGTGATATTAATGCGAATTAAATAAATTTTATGGGACGGACATTACTGAGAAGTATCCATAAAAAATTGTTATATGTTTCTCAGGTATGGAGTCAATTTCATTGTTGGAATATGTTAAAAAAAACTGGATAAGTGTTTTAAGTTTAGGGCTAGGTATAGCTGGTATGCTTTTGTCGTATTACTTTTATACTATTTCAATCAAAGTACGTGAGCCAGCTTTTGTTGTTACAAAAGATGTTTCTTTATTCTCCTCTCCTAAAGGTTTGTCTTCAAAGTATATAAAGCTTGTGAAATCTAATGACGGCAAAGAATTATTAAAAAACCTTTATATACAAGAAATAGCGATTTGGAATAATGGTAAAGAATCTATTAGAAAAGAAAATGTGTTAAAACCAATTACGCTAACTTTTAATAATGAGATTGAAATAATTGACGCCTTTGTATCTGAAATCAAAAGGCCTGATATTGTTAAAGGCAAAGTATATTTTAAACCAGGTGAAAATATTGTCACTACAAGCTTTTCTATTTTAGAAAACAATGATGGCATGAAAATCCAAGTAGTTTATGCTTCACTTGAATCAAGTATTGCAGAGGTTAATGGGGTAATTGAAGGTGTGGGGGTTATAAAGAACATTGATAATTTAGCTAGGGATAATATTTTTGCTAGCGTAGCAAAAGTATTGATGTGGGGAGGAGTAATTATAATTGGCTTTTTACTACTTGGCTCATTAGGTAAAATATCGGCGTGGGTTGTAAATAAAACATGTGGTAGTTACGCTAAGAAAGTAAATTCTATTATTGAAAACACATCATCTACTATTCTTGTTTTAGGCTTTTTAGCTTTGATTTTTTCGTTTAGTTATATACAAACCATTAAGTATTCGAAAGAATCAGTTCTAGACTCTATTCCTGTAATGGAAAAAAACATATAACAAGGATTTTCAAGTCGGACAAATTACAGTTGACTTTTTGTTCGCACCTTACTTTTTTAGCCAACTGCAATTTGCCGCTTAAAACGGCGTTTAGGCATAACCTCAAATTCAGGAGTATTTATAATGAATGAAGAAGACCAAGAATTAGTTAAAATCACATTTGAATCATTAAGAAATACTGCTTTAGCTTCAACTATATTAGTTGGCGCTACTTTGGTTGTTAATGTTCCAGAGCTCTCTTTTAATACCCCTGTGCTTGCAGTTACTCTATTTCTCTTGTTAATAATATTATCTTACTCATTGCAGATAGCTAACCTTGGTTACTGGATTAATAAAGTTAAAGGTAAAACTCGTAACAGTGTAATTAAGTCTATATTGGGCGTTTTCTATATTAGCTTTCTTCTATATTATTATTTTATATCTGGGTATTATGTAGTAAACAATGCAAAATTATTTGTCTCAAGCTAATTGTGCCTATAAGCTGTTAAATTA
>MAAC01009441.1_pt1 | contig 26534 bp, 30 predicted proteins | sample 1115981 | NCBI WGS metagenome assembly MAAC01 (sample SAMN04961126, study PRJNA320927) | seawater metagenome | isolation source: sample BD02T64 sea water enriched with oil for 64 days | place: USA:Gulf of Mexico | collected 2013-07-27
GGCATTGTTGGCCCATCAACATTTCATGAAACCGTTGAAGTATATGGCAAGTTAACCTTACCCGCTGACGCAACCAGTAATGTGTATGCTCGCTTCGATGGGCTTGTTGAAAAAGTTCATGTAAAACTTGGTGATTCAGTCAAAAAGGGTCAACTACTCCTCACCGTTGAAAGTAATGAAAGCCTTCAATCGTATAAAGTATTTTCCGCTCAAAATGGCATTGTTAGCGCTGTTCATATTACCTCAGGCGGACAATCTAAAGGGCGTGTATTACTCGAAGTAACCAATAATGAAACCTTAATTGCGGAGTTAGCTGTTTTTCCAATGGATTTACCAACAGTACGCCTTGGTGCAAAAGCTACGTTGTCTATAAATGGTGTTGAAGCAAAGCAAGTGAGTACCGTTGATAGTCGGATTCTAAAAGTCAGAGATGATCAGGCGAAGCTATTTCGTGTATTAGTTAATAATACCGACTCTTCATTATCAGAAGGCTTATTTGTCAGCGCAGCTATTGAAATTGGCTCATACGATGTGGCAATGGCAGTCAAACGCAAAGGGTTACAAAGCTTCCGTGATTTTACTGTCGTATATGCCAAAGTGGGTGATGAATATGAAGTAAGAATGCTTGAATTAGGTCGAATAGTAGGCGAAGAAATTGAAGTGCTAGGTGGAATTTCCATTGGCACTGAATACGTAACCGAGAATAGTTATATCCTCAAAGCCGATATAGAAAAGTCTGGCGCATCACACGATCATTAAGGATTAATCATGCTCGAATATTTACTTAGATTTTCTATCCGTAGAAGCTCCATTATTATGTTAGTAGTGCTTGCGCTTGCGGCATTAGGACTTTGGAATTTTACCAAACTCCCTATTGATGCCGTACCTGATATTACTAACGTGCAGGTAATGATCAACACAGAATCGCCTGGTTATACACCGCTTGAAGTTGAGCAACGGGTTACTTACCCCTTAGAGACTGCGTTAGCTGGTATTCCTAACTTAGTAAGCACACGTTCTGTATCTCGCTACGGGTTATCGCAAGTTACTGCTATTTTCAGTGATGATACAGATATATATTTTGCAAGACAGCTTGTTAATGAACGACTACTTTCAGCTAAATCCGATTTACCTCTTGGCTTAGAGCCTGAACTTGGTCCAATAGCGACTGGATTAGGCGAAATATTTATGTTCACTGTCGATGCAGAGCCGGGCGCACTCGATGATGAAGGTGAACTTATCACTGCAACGGACTTAAGAACCGTACATGACTGGATTATTCGACCACAGTTAATGCAAGTTCAAGGTGTAGTTGAAGTTAACCCAATAGGTGGTTTTAAACGTGAAATCCTCGTTGCCTTCGACCCTAAAAAGTTGCTGGCCTTTGGTGTTAATCAGCAAGATGTAATCCAAGCGATAGAAGATAATAATGACAATAAAGGCGCAGGGTTTATTGAAAAAAATGGTGCTCAATGGCTACTACGTATACCTGGACAAGCAAAAAGCTTAAAAGACTTATCTAACATTCCCGTTAAATCTACCAATGGTAGCGTGGTCCGTATTTCGGATGTGGCTAGTGTAGAAGAAGGGAAAGAGTTAAGAACAGGCGCAGCTACTCAAAATGGTAGAGAAGTTGTCATGAGCACTGTCTTTATGCTCATTGGGGAAAATAGCCAAAGAGTTGCTAAAGCTGTTGGCTTAAGACTTGAAGAAGTGAAAGAAAGTTTACCTACAGGGATAACGGTTACCGCAGTTTATGATCGTACTAAACTTGTCGAAAAAACCTTGGATACGGTAAAAATGAACCTTTTAGAAGGGGCATTATTAGTTATTGTCGTGCTATTCCTTTTGTTAGGAAATATGAGAGCCGCTTTACTCACCGCTGCTGTAATCCCTTTTGCCATGCTAATGACGATTACAGGTATGGTACAAACGAAAGTCAGTGCCAACTTAATGAGTTTAGGTGCATTAGATTTCGGCCTATTAGTAGACGGTGCCATTATTATTGTTGAAAACTGCATGAGAAAACTAAATGCAGCTTCCTCAAATGGACGTGTAATGAATGTGAACGAACGTTTATCATTAGTTTTTGATGCGACGAAAGAAGTTATTCGACCTGCATTATTTGGTGTATTCATCATTACAGCGGTTTATTTGCCTATATTTGCACTAACAGGTGTTGAAGGAAAAATGTTCCACCCAATGGCCATTACTGTTGTTATTGCTTTATGTTGCGCTATGTTTTTATCGGTTACTTTTGTCCCTGCTGCTATTGCTATTTTGTTCAAAGGTCCGGTGAAAGAAAAAGAAAATATCATCATTAAATCTTCACTTGCACTTTACCGTCCTTCGTTGATTTTTGCGCTTAAAGTACGTTGGTTCGTTGTTGTAGCTGCAATTGGTTTTGTTAGTATGGCTGGATTTTCTGTAAACAAACTTGGTAGCGAGTTCGTACCAAACTTGGATGAAGGTGATATAGCTATGCATGCATTACGTATTCCTGGCACCTCGTTATCACAAGCTGTTGCGTTACAAAAAACCTTAGAAGAAAAAATAACTCAAATGCCAGAAGTTGAGCGTGTATTCGCAAAAATTGGTACAGCAGATGTTGCCACTGATGCGGTTCCACCGAGCGTTGCTGATAATTTTATTATTCTAAAACCACGTAGCGAATGGCCTGATCCTAACAAGCCTAAAACACAATTTGTAGAAGAATTAGCTGCTGTAGTCGAGCCTATACCGGGTAATCGTTATGAGTTTCTTCAACCTATTCAAATGCGCTTTAATGAATTACTTGCGGGTGTACGAGCTGAACTTGCCATCAAGGTTTTTGGTGATGACTTTGAAACCTTAACGGCTTTAGGGAAAAGTATAAACGCAGCTATCGCTAATGTAGAGGGGATAGCTGATGTTCAAGTTGAAAGAACAACAGGCTTGCCAATGATGACCATCAACCCTAATCATGAACAACTCGCAAAGTACGGCATTAGTATAAAAGAGCTACAAGATCAGCTTGGAACTGCGTTAGGTGGAACTATCACGGGTAAATTTTATGAAGGCGATAGAAGAGCAGATATTGTTGTTCGCCTTCCTGAAGAGCTAAGGACTGATGTGGATGCATTAGCTTATTTACCTATTCAGATGCGCGATAATAATTATGTACCGTTACAAGAAGTTGCAGAGTTGGTATTGGTTGAAGGTGCAAACCAAGTCAATAGAGAAAATGGTAAGCGTAGAGTTGTTGTTACTGCCAACGTTAGAGGAAGAGACTTAGGCTCTTTTGTTAAAGATATTCAAGCCTCTATTGAAAGTTCTGTTGAAGTACCTGCGGGTTACTGGATTGAATACGGAGGCACCTATCAAAAACTGCAATCAGCATCACAAAGGCTATCTATTGTAGTGCCTATTACACTCGTTATGATTATCGGCTTATTGTTTTTAGCGCTAGGTTCTTTCAAAGATTCGATGATTATCTTTACGGGTGTACCTTTGGCATTAACAGGCGGTATTTTTGCCTTGTTGCTAAGAGATATACCTTTTTCAATATCAGCGGCTGTAGGCTTCATAGCGTTGTCAGGTATAGCCATATTAAATGGTTTGGTTATGGTGTCATTTATCAGAGAACTTCGACGTGAAGGTGTTGCTTTAGATACCGCGATTATTGAAGGTGCTTTGACAAGATTTCGACCTGTGCTAACCACTGCGCTTGTTGCCTCACTAGGCTTTGTGCCAATGGCGCTTAATACGGGTATTGGCTCTGAAGTTCAACGTCCGCTAGCAACTGTAGTAATTGGAGGAGTAATCTCATCTACGTTATTAACATTGTTTGTACTTCCTGTTTTATATCGTTTATTACACAACCACAAAGAAAACTTTGCTAAATCAAGTCAGACAAAGGAAACAGTTAATGTTTAATAATTCCCAGCGATACGGCTTATTCAGCCTCCTCGCTCTAATTGCCATATGGTTACCTATTGAATCGTTTGCCCATGGTGTAGATGAAAGTACCCGTGCTTTTTTACAGCAAAATACTGGCGTGCAAATCATTCCGTTTTTGTATATCGGTGCTAAGCACATGGTAACGGGATATGACCATTTATTATTCCTTGTAGGTGTACTGTTCTTTTTATATAGAAGCAGAGATGTTTTGTTGTATGTCAGCATGTTTACCCTGGGGCACAGCATAACCTTACTGTTCGGTGTGATTAGTGATATCCAAGTTAACGCTTACTTAATTGATGCAATTATTGGCCTATCAGTTGTCTATAAAGGCTTTGATAATCTAGGTGGTTTTAATCGGCTTTTTGGTAAGTCACCCAATGCTAAGTTAGCCGTGCTAATTTTCGGTCTTTTTCATGGATTTGGTTTGGCAACCAAGTTACAAGAATTTCAACTGCCGGATGACGGTTTAATTACCAATTTAATTGCCTTTAATGTAGGGGTTGAATTAGGGCAGTTTACCGCCTTGGCCTTCATATTATTAATTATCAACTTTTGGCGTACACATAGTAGTTTTACTCGCTTTGCGACAAACACGAACTGCTTGTTGATGAGTGCAGGATTTATGTTGATAGGCTTTCAATTGACTGGCTATTTCATAAACTGATTTATTTGATTTTACGATTAAACTTTTTACCAATTAAGAGACAAAACGATGCAACAAACAACGCCACAAGCTATAACATTAACGAATTCTGCGCTGATCAAGTATACCATGTTCAGTTTAGTATTCGCAGCCATCACACTTTTTACCATTATATTACCTGCTGAATACGACATCGATCCAACAGGTATTGGGCATGAACTTGGTTTAACTGTTTTTCATCATGGAAAGGATGAAACTGCTGCTCAACTATCAACACAGGAAACATCAGAAAAATCAAAAGATGCTACAGAAACAATTGAAGTGATTGTTCCTGCGGGCCGTGGTGTTGAATACAAGTTTGTCATGGCGCAATACCAGAAACTTGAGTACGAATGGATAACAGATGGTCCTGCATTGTATTTTGACCTGCACGGTGAGCCAGAAGGTGACACTACGGGCTATTTTGAAAGCTATGCAATTGCAACATTGGATGAAATGAAAGGTAGCTTTACAGCACCATTTTCTGGCTCTCATGGTTGGTATTGGAAAAACACTTCTGATTCACCAGTCACTGTTCAACTTATTGTAAAAGGCGAATATGCGAAGCATGGCCTTAAATAATCACCTCAAATAATAGAAAAAAACAAACATACTTTGAATTTAATTAACATAACAGGAGCACCAAAATGAAAACTTTATTAGTAGCCTTATTCATTACATTGATATTTAGCACAAGTTCAGCATTCGCGCATACTGACCACGGAAAAATAAGCCCTAAAGTAGCAACACAAATTGCAGCTAAAGCTACCCAAAAACTGACTTTTAAAGATTTTGGCTTCAAGGTTGGAAAATTAAGCGAAAGCTGGAAGAATTTGACCTCAGAAGACTTCAAACTACATGCGGCAGAAGCTAACCGTTATATTGTTAGTGCTAACAATAAATTAGAAAATAAAACAATTTACTTTCTGATGACAATGTCAGGCGAAGTATTAAAAGTAAATCAGGAAGCTAACTTTTAGTCTACCAAAGGAGAGAGTTTTACACTCCTCCTTAGTTTTAATTTGAAAGGTAGGTAAATATACTTTTTGATATTTAGCAGGAAAATTAATTAAAAGTTAACCGTTCTCTAAAGTCACAACAGTTTTCCCTTGGTAATGACTCTAATGATGTTTTATTTGCATCACCTATATTTATCTATTGAAAAAAAGCACTAGTTGTGCGATTATTTTGATAATTGTATATTTTGTAGGTTACTTGTGACTTTTAATTTTCCTAAAACATTAATGGTATTGCTAGTATGTTTGACCTTTGTTGGTCAGGCAATGGCGTCTACTATTATGTCTTATCATATGATAAGCATGACAGGAATGAAAGGGCAGGAGCAGTCGCAAGATATGTCAATGATGGATCATAGCAGCCATAAAATGGCTAATGATTCTTCGAGTGATTCTGAAACATCAGAAGATGATTGTTGTGTACAAACATGTAGCTGTTTTACTGGCGGTTGTTCAAGTCTTGCTACGTTAATGAAAGACTCTAGCAATAGTCCAATCGTAGATTTATCATCAAAAATACCCTCGTATTTATCGTTGGCACAAAGTCAACAACCTACATCTCTTTATAGACCTCCAATACTAAGTTAAATACAGAATAAGTGTGTCCAAAATTTGGCTCATTTATATAACTAATATCTGTATTAGGCTTTTTTGATCCCTGAGTTTTTTAAATTCATTTCTAAACATCAAAAACATACTAATTAATCAAAAAAATTAATTGATATCCCATTGGGGGAATTATGTTTCCAAATAAATATATTTTAAAGATTATCGCCACACTTTTCGTAGTTACATTGATCGCAAGTTGCTCTGACAATGATGTAGTTAGGGCAGAACTCAATAACACTAAAGTACAACCTATTTCTCTAGACGTTTATAAAAGTCCTACTTGTGGTTGTTGCAAGAAGTGGATAAGTCATATTGATGACAATGGTTTTCAATCCAAAGTTCATGACAGAAATGATATTTCAAGCATAAAAGAAAAAAGAGGAATTCAGCCACGATATCGCTCTTGTCATACCGCTATTTCTAAAGATGGTTACGCTTTTGAAGGGCATGTACCTGCAAAATTCATTCAACAATTTTTGAACGAAAAGCATGATGATACGGTCATTGGATTGTCAGTTCCTGCAATGCCTTTAGGCTCTCCTGGTATGGAAATGGGTGATAAATTTCAACCATATAAAGTTCTTCTTTTGAAATCAGATGGAAGCTATGAAATTTATTCAAATGTTCAGTCATATGAGGAGCAGTTCTGATGATTAAACAACGTATTAATAGTAAGTTACGCACAAAGTGCGGGGTAAGTATATTAGCTCTTTTATTTATCCCATCCCTTGCTGCGCAACAAGCTCTATCTAGTGTTGAAAGCATATTATCTTTTGAGATGGCAATAAAATCGGCACAGAAGAATGACCCTTGGCTTACGGGTAATTTTCATAAACAAAGATCTATTGAATCAATGAGTACAGCAGTTAGTACCTTACCAGATCCTAAAATTTCTATTGGTCTAGCAAACCTACCTACTAATGGATTTGATTTTGGTCAGGAAGGGATGACACAAGCGAAAATAGGAATAGCTCAAATGTTCCCTCGTGGTGATACTTTAGATATTAAAAGTCAGCAACTTAGGATTCAAAGTGAAGCATTTCCCTTCCAGCGACAGGATAGAGAAGCAAAGGTTGCTGTCACTGTTGGTAGTTTGTGGTTGGATGCCTATAGAGTGCAACAGAGTATCGCTTTAATAGAAAAAAACAGGTCTTTGTTTGAACAACTAGCAGATATTGCGGAAGCTAGTTACTCATCAGCACTAGGGAAAACTCGTCAACAAGATATCGTTAGAGCGCAACTTGAGTTAACTAAATTAGAAGATCGATTAGAAAAACTAGGTCAGCAAAAGAATCGATATGAAGGTATGTTATCCCAGTGGTTAACCAAAATATCGACAGGTAATGATTCTGTGGAAGCTACTTTATATAGTGATTTGTCTTTACATGACATTGAGCTTAGCCAGCAGATCCCACAAATAGATTTGCTCAATAATAAATTAGTTCACACTAAAAGTTGGTTAAATTCGGGAGAGATAGTTAAATATTTTACAAGCCACCCATCTGTAGTTGCTATTGAAAAGAAAGTTAGTGCAACAAAAACAGGTATTAAGCTTGCGGAGCAAAAATATCAGCCAGAGTGGGGTGTCAGTGCTAGTTATGGTTATCGGGCAGATGATCCTATGGGTAGAAGCAGAGCTGATTTGTTTTCAGTTGGCGTGACGTTTGATCTTCCTCTATTTACCGAAAATAAACAAGACAAAGAAGTACAGTCTGCAATTTTTAAAACAGAAGCAGTTAAAACTGAAAAGTTATTATTACTTAGACAATTACTTGGTTCTTATTCTAGCGCCAAAGGAAGGTTGCAACGTCTCAAAGATAGACAAAACCTGTACACATCGAAGTTATTACCTCAAATGCATGATCAAGCAGAAGCATCACTTACAGCATATACCAATGACGATGGTGACTTTGCGGAAGTAGTGCGCTCACGTATTGCTGTTTTGAATGCAGAAATAGATGAGTTAACCCTAAATGTAGAAGAACAAAAATTGAACCTTGAACTAAATTACCTTTTCATTGGCAGCATTAAGACTGCAATGACGTCAAATAATATGAATTACACCAATAGTGGTCAATATGCCGCTATTTCGGGAGAAAAATAATGAGCAATAATATTAAACCTATCATTATGGGCATGATTATCGGGGGCATCCTAACTTTTGGAGCCTACACTGTGTTAATTCCTCCTGGGAATGAACAAGGTACAAATGAGGTATCTGAAGAAAAGAAACCTCTATATTGGGTTGCACCAATGGATGCAAACTATAAAAGAGACAAGCCCGGTAAATCGCCAATGGGGATGGACTTAATAGCAGTATACGATGATGGAGGTAAAGGACCTGATGAAGGAGCTGGAACTATTCGAATTTCACCAGATGTAGTAAATAACTTGGGTGTGCGAACTAGTACGGCAACATATAAATCACTACACACAGAAATTAATACTGTTGGATATGTGACCTATGATGAAGATAGGCTGGTACATATTCACCCTAGAGTCGAAGGTTGGATTGAGAAACTACATGTCACAGCCATTGGTGATCCGGTAAAAAAAGGTCAGCCATTGTATGAGATCTATTCCCCTGAATTAGTCAATGCGCAGGAAGAATTTTTGTTAGCTTTAAATCGTAATAATAACCGATTAATAAGTGCAGCCAAGAATCGTCTATCGGCTTTACAATTACCAAAATCAGCTATTGCTGAACTGCAAAAAACTAAAAAAGTTCAACAACGTATTACCTTTTATTCACCGCAAAACGGTGTTGTCGAGAATTTAAAAATTAGAGAAGGTTTCTTTGTCAAACCAGGTTCAACACTAATGTCTATTGGTGATTTATCTGAAGTTTGGGTTGAAGGTGAAGTCTTTGAACGACAAGCTGGTCAAGTAGATACAGGTACACCAGTGACTATGACACTTGATTATTTACCGGGTAAAACATGGAAAGGTAAGGTGGATTATATCTACCCAACACTTGATGCAAAAACCCGTACCGTAAAAGTAAGATTGCGTTTTAGAAATGAAGACGATGAATTTAAACCTAATATGTTTGCGCAAATTGCTATTCATACTACAGGTGATGAAAGCGCGTTACTTATCCCTAAAGAAGCACTTATTAGAACAGGCACCCAAGATAGAGTTGTTCTCGCTTTAGGCGAGGGAAGCTTTAAGTCAGTGGCTGTTAAAGTTGGACGTTATGATAGTGAAAGCGTTGAGATACTTGCAGGTCTTAGCGATGGAGAAAAAATTGTTAGTTCAGCGCAATTTTTATTGGACTCAGAATCAAGTAAATCATCAGATTTTAAACGTATGAATCATGATGACTCTGAAAGTGATGAAATTTCGCCTTCTTCAGTGTGGGTGCCAGCACAAATACAAAGTTTGATGGCTGATCATAAAATGTTGACCTTAACACATGATCCAATTCCTGAGTGGGACTGGCCAGAAATGACAATGGATTTCATAGCAACAGATTCTGTAGATTTTTCTCTACTTAGTAAAGGTCTTAGTTTGCATGTTGAGGTGACTAAAACATCAAGTGGAGATTATCAGATAAGTAATATTCATGTACCAGATGGAAGCTCGATGAGTGAAATGGATATGACTAAAGACACTGAAGAAGTTTCAGATACTTCATCTGCAACAGTCACGGGCACAATCAACTCACTAATGATTGATCATGGAATGATCAATATTAGCCGTTCAGCCATAGAAAAATGGAATAGACCTGCGGCTACCGTAGATTTTATCACTGGTCATAAAGTGAGTCTCGAAGGACTTACTGAAGGTATGGAAGTTGAATTTACTTTTGAAATACGTGGTGAACATTTTGTTATTTTTAATATAGCCCCGCTTGGGCAAAGTGAACAAACAGGTAGCTCTCCCGTAATTGAGCAACCTACTGTTGATCACTCAAACCACTAATATAGGAGTTTAAATATTATGATTGCTTCTATTATTCGTTGGTCAGTCGGAAACCGATTTTTCGTTTTACTGGCAACAGTTTTATTGGTGGGTGCAGGTTTATACTCTGTCAATAAAACTCCTATTGATGCACTACCAGACTTGTCTGATGTGCAAGTAATAATAAAAACCAGTTACCCTGGACAAGCGCCACAAGTGGTTGAAGAACAGGTAACTTATCCTATTACAACGGCAATGCTGTCCGTCCCTGGTGCTGTTACGGTGCGTGGCTATTCTTTCTTCGGAGATTCATATGTTTATGTAATCTTTGATGAAGATACCGATTTATATTGGGCACGTTCACGTGTACTTGAGTATTTGAGCCAAGTAGCACCTAATTTACCCAGCGATGCAAGACCACAATTAGGTCCTGATGCTACGGGTGTTGGTTGGGTATATTTATACGCATTAGTTGATAAAACAGGTCAGCATGATTTAAGTCAACTGCGAAGCATACAAGATTGGTTTTTAAAGTATGAATTGCAAACTGTTCCTGGTGTTTCTGAAGTTTCCGTTCTTGGTGGCATGGTAAAACAGTACCAAGTTGTCATTAATCCAGACAAGTTACGTGCTTTTGGAATACCTCTTTCTCATATTCAAATGGCTATTAAAAAAGGTAATCAAGAAATTGGTGCTTCAGTTATCGAGATGGCAGAAGCCGAGTATATGGTTCGAGCCACGGGTTACTTAAAAAGTGTTGAAGATTTAGAGAATATTCCTTTAGGTGTAAATAAAAATGGCACGCCTTTATTGTTAAAGGATGTTGCAGATATTGGCACAGGTCCACAAATGCGACGAGGTGTTGCTGAGCTTAATGGTGAAGGTGAAACGGTAGGCGGTATCGTTGTTATGCGTTTTGGTGAAAACGCTCAACAGGTGATTAATGGCGTAAAAGAAAAACTGGAACAACTTAAACAGGGCTTGCCTGAAGGGGTTGAAATTGTCCCTGTTTATGATCGTTCTGCGCTAATTGAGAGAGCCGTAGATAATTTAGCTTATAAGTTGCTGGAAGAATTTGGTGTTGTTGCGCTTGTTTGTATTATTTTCTTATTCCATGTGCGTTCATCTTTGGTTGCAATAATCAGTTTGCCTGTGGGTATTTTAACGGCTTTCATCATCATGCATATGCAGGGTTTAAACGCGAATATTATGTCACTTGGCGGTATTGCGATAGCAATTGGTGCAATGATAGATGGTGCTATTGTCATGATAGAAAATATGCATAAACATATGGAAAAAACGCCTTTAACTAATGAAAATCGATGGCAAATTGTGGTGGAATCTGCGAGTGAAGTAGGTCCTGCGTTATTTTTTAGTTTATTGATTATTACGGTTAGTTTTGTTCCTGTCTTTACCTTAGAAGCGCAAGAAGGACGTATGTTCGCTCCGTTAGCGTTTACAAAAACCTATGCTATGGCGGCTTCTGCGGCACTGGCTATTACTTTAGTGCCTGTACTTATGGGCTATTTCATTCGCGGTAAAATATTACCTGAGCATAAAAATCCGGTTAATAGATTTTTAACTTTCATTTACATGCCTGCATTGAGGACAGTATTACGTTTTCCTAAAATGACGTTACTAGCTGCATTAGCGGTACTTGCTATCGGACTATATCCATTGGATAAAATTGGTAGTGAGTTTATTCCTCCGCTTGATGAGGGTGATTTAATGTATATGCCAACAACGTATCCTGGGATATCAATAGGGCAAGCAAGGCAGTTGCTACAACAGACTGATAAATTGATTAAGACTGTGCCAGAAGTGAAAACAGTATTTGGTAAAGTGGGTCGTGCAGAAACAGCAACTGATCCAGCCCCATTAACAATGATTGAAACTTTTATTCAATTAAAGCCCCATGATGAATGGCGAGAAGGCGTTACGACCGAAAGCTTGAAAAAAGAATTGGATGCGCTGGTTAAACTTCCTGGAGTAACAAACGCTTGGGTTATGCCAATTAAAACCCGTATTGATATGTTAGCTACAGGCATAAAAACACCAGTAGGTATCAAAGTAGCAGGAGCTGATTTATCAGTTATTCAAGATATAGGTAAGCAATTGGAGGTCATTTTAAAAGATGTGCCCGGTACTGCGTCTGTATATTCCGAGCGTGTGGCTGGTGGACGTTATGTCAAAGTTGATATTCAACGTGCAAAGGCAGCTCGATATGGCTTAAATATTGCCGAAATACAGCAAGTGGTAGCGACAGCCATTGGTGGTATGAATGTTACTAAAACGGTTGAAGGATTAGAAAGATATCCTGTTAATTTGCGCTATCCACAAGATTATCGTGACTCTCCAGAGACGCTCTCTTTATTACCAATCGTAACGCCTAATGGGCAGCGTATTTCATTAGGTGATGTTGCAAACGTCTTTATTGAAGATGGTCCTCCAGGTATTAAATCAGAAAATGCTCGTTTAAATGGTTGGGCCTTTGTAGATATTGAAGGTGTTGATGTTGGTACATATGTTGAAGCAGCCCAAAAAGTTGTTGCAGATAAACTTAAGCTTCCTGCTGGCTATTCAATTGCTTGGGCAGGTCAGTATGAATATATGCAGCGAGCTAAAGCTAAGTTAACTTACGTTGTACCATTAACTTTATTCATCATCATTATCCTACTCTACTTAAACTTTAGAAATGTTATTGAAGTTGCAATGATCATGGGAACTTTACCGCTAGCGATGGTGGGAAGTATCTGGTTAATGTATTTACAAGGCTTTAATTTTTCTGTTGCAGTTGGTGTTGGTTTTATTGCACTAGCGGGGGTTGCGGTAGAAATAGGTGTCATCATGTTGGTTTATTTAAATCAAGCCTATCAAGAAATGCTTAGTGATCACCAAACAAAAGAGATTGCTACTACTAAAGAAGATGTACTTCAGGCAGTACTTCATGGTGCAGGATTACGTGTTCGCCCAGTCATGATGACGGCAGCAGCTATCATCGTTGGTCTATTGCCTATTTTATATGGCACAGGTACTGGCTCAGAAGTGATGAGTCGTATCGCGGCCCCTATGGTTGGTGGCATGATGAGTGCGGTGATCCTGACATTATTGGTTTTGCCTGCGTTGTTTTATTTATGGCGTTCGTCATCAATAAAAAATACGGTCAAAAAGGCATAACTGAATGAAATTATTAAAAACAAAACATGTCAATACAAGCAATATTGCTTTTGACGAATTTACACAATAACCCATTTAAACTTTATTAACGTAGGAGTAAACCATGAAAACTTTAACAAAATTAGCGCTAGTATTGATACCAACGATTACTTTATCAATGACGGCTTTAGCACATGATCCATCAATGCATGTAAAGAAAGCTGAAAAGGCAGATTGCAGTAAAATGGATCACAGTAAAATGGATATGAAAGATCCTGTAGCTATCGCCATGATGAAAAAATGCATGAAGCAATCTGAAGCAGCTAAAAAATCAATGAAGGATATGGACCATAGCAAAATGAAGGATATGGACCATAGCAAAATGAAGGATATGGATCATAGTAAAATGAAAAAAACTGAACATAAAGCAAGTAATAAGGATGATCATAACGAACATAATCATTAAGTTATCTTAATTAGTCACTTAGTATTCGTGTGCTAGGTGACTTCTGATTCAAAAGGAAAACGTATGAAAATAGTTAAATTATTACTGCTACTTGCTGTATTAGGCATAGGTGCAGCCGCAACTGTGATGTTTTCAGGTGTTGTAAATGTAGCGGCTGATGAGCCGCATAGTGATTTGGTGTACTGGCTATTAGAAGAAACTAGAGAAAACGCTATAAAAAAAGCTGCTCAAGCTATAGAAGTTCCTGATTTGAGTGAGCCTGAATTATTATTAACAGGTGGAGTTGACTACGAATTTATGTGTTCAGGTTGTCATTTAAAACCGGGGCAAAGTGAGAGTGACATGAGCATAGGGCTATATCCAGCCCCCCCTAATTTGACTATATCTAATAATGAGCATGAAGGTCATGATCACGGTGATGATGTACAAGCTGCTCGTAAAAACTTCTGGGTGATTAAGCATGGTATTAAAGCTTCAGGAATGCCTGCATGGGGCAAAACTCATGATGATCAACGAATCTGGGCAATGGTTGCTTTTATAAAACAACTTCCTACTTTGACACCAGAGCAATACCAAGTGCTTACAGCAATAGACTAACTTTAAAACACACAGAAAGAGAAAAATATGAAGATTATTCCAATGATTTTAATAACTGCTTCGTTTCTTACACTAGTTGTAAGTAATGACTCGATAGCTCACAGTAATGAAAATAAAAAACAAAGGATTTATCCTGAAAATTCAGGTGCAGAAACAGATGCAGGTAAAGCTATTATTGAGTTTCATAAAGCACTTAAATTAGGGCATAAGAAAAAAGCTAGGTCTTTATTAGATGATAATGTCATCATTTTTGAAGGTGGTGGTGTTGAGAAATCAGCCGATGAATATGCAAACCACCATATGCTCGCTGACATGAAATACCTAGCGAAGATAAAAACTGAAGTATTAACCCATAACGTTAAGATTGTTGGTGATATGGCTTATTCAATGTCTCAAACTAAATCAACAGGACAAGTTAAAGGGAAATATATTAACTCTGAAGGTATGGAAAGTATGGTTCTTCAGAAAAATAATAACAAGTGGAAAATTGTTCATATTCACTGGTCAAATTAACAATAATAAAGGAAACATGATGATTAAAAATATTATAGCAATGCTTTTATTGGTTTTGAGTTTTTCAACACTGGCACATGGTGATGAAAAACATAACGATGATAAACAGGCCATAATCGATATTATTTCAGCTATTAAATATGGGTGGGAAAATGGAGATGGTTCACCCTTTAGAAAAAACTTTCTCGACTTTAAAGGTGCTCGCTATATAGAAGGTGGTGGACAGAACGCAGGTTTAGATTCATTAGTAACACACCATGTAGAGCCTGAAAATGATGCGCTGGAATACTTGAAGCTAGATTTTAGTGGTATTGAAGTTCATTTTGAAGGTGATAATAAAGGCTTTGCGTGGGCAATCGCAAATACTCGTGTAAAAGGTAAAGTTAACAAGAGTGGCCGTGAGTTTGACAAAAGTGGCTATCAAACATTTCTCTTTAGAAAAGTTGAGGGTTTTTGGAAGGTAGTACATAGTCATTCATCTAGTCGTGACTTTAAACCGAAGAAAGAACGTATGCATTAAAGCTCTTAGTCTTATCTTAAGAAAATTGATGCAGCAAAGTATAAATAGATGAAATACATCCAATGCTATTAGCGCCTTTGAGGTAGGTGTTCATACAGAAATACATGTGAGCTGATAATGAATCCTGTGACTAACTCATTGGTTTTCAGTGGAAAGTTTGTTTTTTGTTGACCTTGATCAAAACAAAATTTTACCCGTGCTATACACTTTAATATTAAGCGAGAAAGATGGTTGATAAGTCTATGTTGTTTCGATTGAATTGGTTGTTTATTATGTTTATATACTTGTCTGTGAATGGACAAGTATTTGCTACATCTATTCATATCTGCTCTGAAATGGCTATGACATCAACAGTTTTATCTTCTACACAAGTAAACGTAAACATTCATGATCATCATCAAAGTGAGCATCATGACGTTAGTGAGCAAACAAACAAAGATCATGACTCACATGAATCGGCAATAATGGATAATTGCCAATGCGTAGATTGCGACTGTGTACAAACAATTTCTGGACAAGCAAACTCATCTTTAATACAAAATGCCAAAATATCTGATTATTTCCCTGTAATTTCAACAGTTTTAGCTAGGCCAAATCAAGATTTTATATCTTTACCACATTCCAACCCATTTAGACCTCCTATAAAAAGCTAATACAGGATCAGTGTGCCCATTTTTAGGTCGCTGAATATGTAATTTCCCCTAGAAGTATTGAGCAATAACCTGTGATGGAGATTTAACTCTCCTAGAAAATTATAAGTTATCTTTGTGCTCTACAACTTCCAATTTATAAAACATTTCTTGAATTTATCAAGCGTAGAGGGCTTCCTCGCGCGTAACAAAATACTAAGGTGATACCATGAAAAAGGTACTTCTCCAATCGGCTGTAGCAGCAGCCATTTCAATGTCTTTGATGACAACTGCAAATGCACAAGAAAACTCTACATTAGATATTGGTCGTTTTGCCCTTGCTGGCTATGGCGATGTGACTTATGCCAGTCAACCAAACATGAAAGATGAAGAAGGAAATGACATTCAAAACAATGTTGTTGCCAGATTTATTCCTATTTTCTTGTTTCAACTGTCTGAAAAAATTCATATTGAAGCTGAAATAGAGTTCAGTACTAATAGTGAAGGTGAAACTGAAACAGAACTTGAATACGCCAATATGCATTACTTTTTTAATGATAATACTATTATTACTGCGGGTAAGTTTTTACTGCCATTTGGACAATTTGGTGCAAATCTTCATCCCAGTTGGATAAATAAAGCAGCAAGTAATCCAGGGATATATGGTGGTCATGGTGGCAACGGATCATTAGGCGGTGTAACTAGTATTATGGGTGATACAGGTATCAATATAGCTAATACTTGGAACCTAGGCGATGCAGGTCGCATTTTTACTGACTTCTATTCTGTCAGTGGCCCCCGTCAAGAAGAAGGAGATCATGGAGGTGGTGTTGATATGGAGGTTAAGAAAGGTGATAACAATGACTCATTCGCTTTTGGTGGCCGTGTTGCATACGCTTTCTTACCAGAATGGGAAGTAGGTGTTTCTTATTACACTGGTGATTACAGTAATGACGGAGACCTAAACTACAATGCATATAATATCGATTTCAACTGGGTTGGTAGTTATGCAAGTGTCCGTGGTGAAATCTTTGGCTCTACCGCAGAAACAGAAGGAGAGAAAGAGGGAGAAGAAGAAGGTCATGGCGAAGAATGGGTAAAATATTTTGATAAAGAAGGTTGGTATATCCAAGGTACATGGCAAGCTCGTCAATTAGGTAAAGCATGGCTCAACCCAATTGAACTAGTTATTCGTTATTCAGACAGTTCTTCAGACTTTGATGGCAGTATTGAACATGATTTTGAAGAAGATGGCGGGAAAATGGGTAGCCGTATTTACTACGGTATCAATTACTGGTTAGAGCCTAGTGCCGTATTGAAGCTGGGTGCTGAAAGCACTTCAATTGATAACGAAGAAGCGAGTCATGATACTGTTCCAGATGACCGTGTATTCTTGCAATTAGCATTTGGATTTTAAGGAGAACTATCATGAAATTTATCAAATTATTATTACCCGTAGTTGTGTTAATTATCAATGTGTTTTCGGTGCAAGCGCAGCATGTTAGCGATCCTTCATTGGTTGCCAAAGGGGCAAAAGTCTATAGTGAAAATTGTGGACGATGCCATAATGCCCGTCCAGCGGAAGAGTATTCGAAAAAAGAATGGTCGGTTGTTATTCCGCACATGAGAGCAAAAGCTCATATGACAGGTAAGGAAGCGTTAGCTGTTGAAGCTTTTCTGGCAAGTACCTTAACTGCTGATGTTAGAAATGAAGCGAACTATGCAAATGTTGATGCACCTAAGAAAACGGGAGCGGAATTAGTAGCGCAGTTTGGCTGTCAGGGTTGTCATCAAATTAGGGGTGAAGGTGGCAAGCTAGGTCCTACTTTAGATGGCGTTATATCAAACAAAGGGGAAGCATTTGTTCTTAAGAAATTAGCTAATCCTAAATTTAATAATGCTGCATCTGCGATGCCTAAATATCCTATGAATAAAGCGGATATGAAAGCAATTGTAGGTTACTTAGCTAAATAGTGTGTTGATATATATAAAATAGTAATGTATTTAGCGACAGGCTAGTTAATTTTTAACCTGTCGCTATAGTTTTGTTAAAAACGTAGTTTTCATAAATGTTATTTTTGTATTAAACATAGGTTTAACTCTTTTTTTTGATATAGAACATGACAATTTATTGATAATAAACTAGTATTAATTTGTGTGGAATTATTGGTGGTCAGTACAGTGTTTAAATTCAAAAGTTACATAGTGCTTGTAATGATTTTGTTGCTATCGCAACAAAGTTTTGCTGCCTTGTTACCTATGAATTGTGATGACATGAAAAATGCTTCAGTTGTTCATACAGAAAATAATTCACACATAACCTCACAAATGCATGACCATAACTCAGCATCTAAAGACAGCATGTCTTCGCATGAGAAATGTGATGTCTGCGATTCTGGTGATTGTCGATGTAGTACAATGGCCCTATGCTTAAGCTCTACCTATACAATAGTTTCGCAACAACTAAATGATCAACATGCCTTGTTTGTAGATCATGGTAAAAGATTTATATTCCCAGATGAATCCCCCGATTCTGGTATAGAGTTACACCCCTTTAGACCACCCATTTCTATTTAATCACAGGTTCAGTACGTCAAAAATTCGTACTTTAACTAGCACCTTTTACAGTGTTGGGCTTAGTGATGGTGGTTAATTTTCTCCCATTATTTGCTTCTCTTACTCTGCTCAACACTTTTTACTCATAAAAATATTTTAGTTCTACAACTTGACCTGTGTCTTAGACGCAGGTGTAAGCTTAACTTAGGTTAGTAAATAACCATTTGGTTTTACTTGTTAGGAATAAAGGTTAAAACGATGAGAGTAACAGAATTAGCAAATGCATTGAATACAACACCAGATACGGTCCGTTATTACACTCGTATTGGGCTTATTGAGCCAATTAAAAGTCCTAAAAATGGTTATAAGTCTTATGGTAAAGCGGTACAGCAGAGATTGAAGTTTATCTTGAATACTCGACAACTAGATTTTTCAGTGGAAGAAATAAGAGAAATTTTAACCGAAGCTGATAAAGGCCATACAGCTTGTCCATTGGTAAGAGAAATTGTTGAACACAGGTTGGCTGAAACAGAAAAACAATTCCAATCAGCGCTGCTATTAAGAGAAAAGCTAAAAAACGCAATAAGTGATTGGCAGAGCAAGCCGGACAAAGCGCCCACTGGGCATATGATTTGTCACCTTATTGAAGGTGAAACGCTTGAAGGTGATGATAATCAAGGAGGTCATGATGAATAAAATTTTAAATAATAATGCTGACAAAAAGACTCAAGAGCTGATTATTGATGGGGCTAGCTGTGCTAGTTGTGTTGGCAAAATTGAAGTAGCGTTACGAAGTATTGATGGAGTTGATAGTGCAGAAATGAATTTTGCACTTAGAACGGTTACGGTAACAGGAACTGTTGAAATAGAGCTTCTTATTAAAACAGTCGAATCTATTGGTTATAACGCAAAGAGTGCTGAAGATAAAAGTGATGATGAGCTAATAGATGAAAAAGATATAGCAGACCAAAAATATTATAAAAGTTTGATGAGACAAATGTGGATAGCTTTAGGGTTAGGTATCCCATTGATGGTTTACAGTTTGGCTGGTGGGCCAATGACTGTTGAAACTTCACTTGAACGAGGTATTTGGTTATTTATCGGTATTTTATGCGCAGCCATTATGTATTTTTCAGGTAAACATTTTTATGTTGGTGCTTGGAAATCTTTTACAAATCACACTGCCAATATGGACACTTTAATAGCCTTAGGAACAGGAACTGCTTGGATCTATTCAATGGTAGTCGTGTTCTTTCCTATGGTATTGCCTGAGATGGCTAGACATGTTTATTTTGAAGCAACGGCAATGATCATTGGCTTAATTGATCTAGGACTAGCTTTAGAAGTGAAAGCACGTGGACGTACAAGTGAGGCTATAAAACGCTTGATAGGTCTTCAAGCTAAAACGGCTCGTGTCGTGCGTGATAATAAAGAAATTGATATCGCAATCGAGCAGGTATTACTCAACGATATTGTTCGAGTAAGACCTGGAGAAAAAATATCGGTAGATGGCATTGTTATCCAAGGGCATACATCGATAGATGAATCAATGTTAACGGGTGAGCCAATGCCTGTTGAAAAAGCTGAAGAAGATGAAGTGGTTGCAGGGACACTAAATAAAACTGGTTCAGTATTATTTAAGGCTACTCGTGTTGGTAAAGATACGGCATTAGCACAAATTATTAATATGGTTAAACGTGCACAAAATTCCAAGCCTCCAATTGGTCGTTTAGCCGATGTTATTTCAGGTTATTTTGTTCCTGTTGTTATTATTATCGCAATCGTTAGTGCACTAGCCTGGCTAAACTTTGGACCCGATCCAGCATTAGCTTTTGCTGTGGTATCAGCGACGACAGTATTAATTATTGCTTGTCCTTGTGCTCTTGGGTTAGCAACCCCTATGTCGGTTATGGTAGGTGTCGGTAAAGCCGCTGAAGCAGGTGTGCTCATTCGTAATGGAGAAGCATTACAAACCGCTTCAAAAATCACCGCTATGATCCTTGATAAAACGGGCACTATTACCGAAGGTGCCCCGAAAGTCACAGATGTCCTCATTGCAGATCAGTCATATAGCGAAAAATATATTTTGACGGCTGCTTCTAGTATAGAAAGTGGCTCAGAGCATCCATTAGCCCAAGCTATTGTTGACTCTACCATTGAACAGGGCATTGACCCTGAAACAGTTACTGATTTTCATGCGATTGCAGGGCATGGTGTAAAGGCAATATTCAATGGTCATCAATTGCTTTTTGGTAATCAAAAACTGATGTTAAAAAATGGTGTAGTGCTAATGGAGTATGTTGAAAAGGCACAAAAACTTGCTGATGAAGCCAAGACACCTATGTATCTAGCTATTGATAAAAAACTAGCTGCAATTATTGCCGTTTCTGATCCAATCAAAACAGACTCTATTTCAGCTATCAAGCGATTACAGGCTAATGGTATTCGTGTGGTAATGCTTACTGGCGATAATAGGGCTACCGCTAATGCAGTGGCTAAAAAAATAGGTATTACAGAGGTCTTTGCAGAAGTACTTCCTGAAGACAAGTCAAACAAAGTAGCTGAGTTACAAGCACAAGGTGAAATCGTTGGTATGACGGGCGATGGCATTAATGATGCCCCCGCATTGGCGTTGGCCAATGTTGGATTTGCTATTGGCACCGGGACAGATGTTGCAATAGAAAGTGCTGATATTACTTTAATGCGAGGATCATTACATGGACTTGCTGATGCTATAGCAGTGAGTAAAGCAACCTTGCGCAATATTAAACAAAATCTATTTGGTGCTTTTATATACAACGTGGCAGGGGTTCCCTTTGCCGCAGGTTTACTATACCCGTTTTTTGGACTTTTACTTAACCCTGTTATTGCTGGAGCTGCAATGGCATTTTCATCATTAACGGTGGTGACAAATGCAAACCGATTACGCTTCTTTAAACCACAAGAACATTAATTCAGCTATTAGGAGAATTAGAAATGATGATAATAAATTTAATCGGTTTGGTGCTCATAGCCTTAGTTGTATGGTGGTTTTGGCTATACAAACCAGCCAAAGCAGTTGATGCAAGTGTTGAAAGTACAACGGTAGTGGTTAATAACGGTATATATGAGCCTTCCAGAATAAAGGTGCTAGAAGGTAAAAAAACAACACTTCAATTTTTAAGAAAAGACGGTAGCCCCTGTGCCGCTACTGTGTTATTTCCCGCATTTGAAATTAGTGAAGAGCTGCCATTAAATGCCAATAAAACAATAGAGCTTCCGTCGATGTTATCTGGGGAATATTTATTTCATTGCCCTATGAAAATGTATACGGGCACCTTAATTGTTGAGAAGGAGTAATTTATGACGATTAAAAAAATAACCGCAATCATTAATGAAATGCAATTGGATAATGTTGCAAAAGCGCTTTGTGATCATAGTGTCACTGGTTTCACTATTCACCCGGTCACAGGGCGAGGTAATTATTGCAATATGTTTTCAAAAGATGGGTTAGTTACCCATAAGCAGATTGAAATTTATACCAGTGAAGAGCATGCAACTCAGATAGCTGCCCTAATCATGAAAACAGCGGATGTAGCCCTAAATAGTGAAGGGCTTGTAGCGGTAACTACGGTTGATGAGTTGTTTTGGGTTTATCAACAAACACTTGCTCAAGTTAATGATTTTAATTTTAGTAGCACATCTGAAAATACCGTGCCTGGAGAGAGTAATGAGTAACAAACCTCGTTCATTTTGGTCCACTCCTTCAGGTTGGGCAGCGCTTGGATTAATTGGGGCAGCTTCCTATTTTTTATTAATGGAGCATACCCAACATTTCTTTCAATTTTTACCGTTTTTAATCTTATTACTCTGTCCTTTAATGCATGTGTTCATGCATGGAAGTCACGGAAAGCATGAACATGTTTCACAGGAAAAAGATGATCCAGCTTCATTCCAAGAAATTACAGATAAAAATGGTGCATATAGGGATGGTTACATAGAAGGTCTTAAAGCAGGTAGAGAAGAAAAAGTGCCTAAGGAGAATAATAATGAACGGTGATTACGGAATGTGGACTTTAGTACTCCTTAACTCGGCAATTTTTATTTTTTTCGCTTTTAGTTTTGTCAAACCACAAACCAAGACAGATTGGCGAACTTTAGGTGCATTTTCGGCTTTTATTGTCGCTTTGTTTACTGAAATGTATGGTTTTCCGTTAACTATCTATTTTTTGTCTGGTTGGCTTACAGAGAATTATCCAGGTATTGATTTTTTCGCTCATGAAAATGGTCACTTATTGCATACGTTTTTTGGTTTTGAAGGCAATGCTCATTGGGACCCTCTACATATAGCGAGTAATGTATTCATTATTTTAGGGTTTTTCATCTTATCTTCAGCATGGAATGTCCTACATCAAGCACAAAAAACTAAAGTCTTGGCAACTTCAGGCTGGTATGCACGTTGTAGACATCCCCAGTATGTCGCTTTCATATTGATCATGTTTGGTTTTTTATTGCAATGGCCAACTATCCCAACATTAGTCATGTTTCCAATTTTGTTAGTTGTCTATGTGCAACTTGCTAATAAAGAAGAGGGCATGGTTATTAGTGAGTTTGGAGATGAATACCTGAGTTACATGAGTAAAACCCCCGCTTGGATACCCAAGTTTAATTTAAATACATCATATAAGAAGCAAGGAGAAAATCATGAGTGATTTTGACCATAGAGTAGGCGTAAAAGAAGCAAATTTAGTTACTAGAAATTTGAGACTAAGTAATGTAAACGAAGACAACAGAAGTGCATTAATGGAAGAGATTGATCATCTTTTTGGTATTGATGAAGCTAGTTTCAATACGGAAGAAAAATCAATTTATCTTGCATATGATGCGACGAATATAAATTTGGATGGCATTGAGGAGGTAATTAAAAAACATGGAGCTGATATCCATAATGACTGGTGGACTCATACTAAAGATGACTACTACAAATTTGTCGATCAGAACTTGAAAGACAACTCAGAACATACACCTTGGAGTTGTCATAAATCACCTCCAGGTGCAGGTAAAAAATAACTTTTAAAATCTACAAAAATGAGGAAATTATTATGTTAAATAAAATATCAAAATTAGTGGTTCTAGGTATCTTTTCTATTGGTCTTGCTGGCTGTGCGAATAGTGATTTTTCACATGAATATTTGATGAGCGGACAAGTTGTATCTACAAATAATGAAGTTGTTGTTTGTGTTGGTGAAGCAAATGGTGCAGAGGTTGGCCAAATATTGACTGCATATAGAATTGTTGCAACTTATACCAACGATGAGGGTGCAGATTCTTACAAAAAAGTTGATATAGGTCAGGTTAAAATCGATAAAATTATCAATAAGCATTTTGCCAAAGTAACGGTCTTAAAAGGAGAGGTTAAAAAACACGATATGGTTCAACTGAACAAGTAATGATTAGTTTATTGCGTGGTATAGCGGTTTCATACCACGCAACATCACTTGAATTTAAGTGGCATATTAAGTGATATTTACTTAATCCTATTGAGGAGAATTGTTATGGAAGGTTTATTTACTTTATTGCTATATGCAGGGCTATTTTATTTTCTAATGCGCTTTGGTTGTGGTGCTCATACTGCTCATGGACATCATAAGAAGAAAGTTGTATCAGCCCCTACTATAGATCCTGTCTGTGGAGCTACAGTCGAAGAAGAACAAGGGTATGGCAAACTTCAGCAAGGGCATTTATTTCGTTTTTGTTCAAAGGAATGTCTTGATGAATTTGACAATAATCCTGATAAATATGTTGAAAAATCTAATATTGTTTCGCTAGCGGAAAAGGAAAGAAAAAATGACTCATAAAATTTCATTGAAAGCGTTTGGTCATGCGACTAGTTTTCTTATTGCTTCAACCTTCGTTATTTGCGTTGTTTTTGATTTGATGTTCCCTGAGCATGCGATGTATTCACTTTGGCTAAAGCTGTTACCTGGATTTGAATGGATTACTTGGCAAAGTTTCTTTTTAGGTTTGGTAGAAAGTTATCTATATGGTTGGTATATCACTTTAATTTGGGTGCCAATATATAACTATGTAGGCAGTAAGAGTAAATAAAACAATCTAAGTTTAGTGAGCTTTTTAACAGGAAATTAAGGATATTTAGTGGAACAGAAAAACATAATTTACAAGCCTATTCTATGAGGATTGATACTAGTAAAAGAAATAGGAATGTTTGCCTGTTAAGGCAAGGGATTAAATCTTGCGTATTTTATCTTACCATGGAGATTATAAACTATGACTTATTGGATTTTCAGCCAAGGTTTACCTGTTCCTGCTAGAACAGATAGATTGTTGGAAAAGCAAAGAGTCAAACCGTTAACGGCATTAACCAAGAGCACAAAAATTTCAGATATGGATGAAAATAGTGTTCAGATCCCGGAAGTTAATGACCTAAAAAGGAAAGTTGTAAGCACTGCATATCACAACGTTTCCAATAATGAGCGCCAATCAGTAAAAAATGCTAATGATATTATGACATCTCCAGTGATTTCCTTGTTTGACGATACTTTAATTTCCGAAGCATGGCTTAAGTTTCAAGATTATCGCTTTCGACACTTTCCTGTGACTAATCGAGCTAATCAGATCATAGGAATTGTTTCGGATAGAGATATGTTTGCCAACACAAATTTTAATAATAAAGTAGTTTCTATACAAAAAACGACAGAATCAATTGCTCAAATAATGGTTAATAAAGTCATTACTGCTTCTGCTGATACAAGTATCCATGAAATTTGCCAAGTAATGTTTAATCAGCATATTGGGGCACTTCCAATCGTGGATGAAAAGCACCAATTATTGGGACTCATTACACGAAGTGATATTTTAAGAGTGTTAATTAAAAATGAAGCAATGGAATTTTGGGTATAGAAACCTCTCGGCTATATTGTAAAGGGATTAGAGATTAATTCTGCTTTGCACACTAGAGAGATATTTGGGATGAAATGTTTGTCAATTTATTAACTGTTGTTGTTCATAATGTAAATTAAAACTTAAAAGGTGCGTTTGACTCATGCGTTAGTTGTTGATATTTATGGTTTTTGTTGTTTTGTTTGGCATTGTTATTGCAGATTACAATAAACCTATATGAAATTTTGACACCGAGAAATTAATATGACTATCGTAGAAAACTCTCTTTATACTCAAATGCAGAGCATGTCTCTTGAAGCGGTCAATAAACCTCAAAACAATATTGATGCTGTTAATAAATCGACTAATAAATTTGGTGATTTACTTGTAGATGCTCTTAACACTGTTAATGATTTGCATAAGGTTGCAGGTAAGAAAACAACAGCATTTGAGTTAGGTGATAGGAGTGTAACACTAGCAGAGGTTATGGTTGCACGTTCTAAAGCTAGAATAGGCTCTAGTGCAGCTATTCAAATCCGCAACAAGGCAATTGAAGGGTATAAAGAAATTATGAGTATGCCTGTCTAATTCATATAATAAATTAACGCCATTCAATCATAGCTAATTCATACAAGTAAAATAGATAAACCTCTGACACTCTATAACTAACTATACACAGGTTAGTAGGTGAAATAATGAAAAAATTTTTAACTAGTATGTTATTGCTATCTACTGTTGTAATTATACTTTTGGCCACTTTACTTCACGGTTTTATTGCTGATATTTCGTGAAGGTCTGGGGAAAGCACTTAGCTAAGTTTCACATTCCAGGGTAATAATGTTTCGATATCAAGTGCAGGATTGGTAAGTTGCTCTAGGCAATGCATGAGATAATCGAATGGTATTAAACCATTCGCTTTTGCTGTTTCTATCATCGAATAAAGCATAGCACTGGCTCTTGCTCCATTCACTGTATTTGAGAACATCCAATTTTTTCGCCCAATAACAAACGGTTTTACCGCTCGCTCTGCTCGATTATTATCGATATTAAGATCACCATCTTCAAT
>MAAC01016723.1_pt1 | contig 26531 bp, 25 predicted proteins | sample 1115981 | NCBI WGS metagenome assembly MAAC01 (sample SAMN04961126, study PRJNA320927) | seawater metagenome | isolation source: sample BD02T64 sea water enriched with oil for 64 days | place: USA:Gulf of Mexico | collected 2013-07-27
ACGAAAGTGCAGCAATTAATAACTCTGTAAAGGTGAACAATTACGAGCCTATTATGTATGCGTTTGACATCAAGGCTTTTAATACAGATTCAACCGCTGTTGTTATAAATGTCTCTAAATTTTTGAGTAGTGATGTACCTTCTATAAGTGGTTTAAATTCTAGATTGAGAAGTCAGTATAAAGTTAGAAACCTCGATAGTAATCGCAGTTTTATTAATTCTGTAAAATCGTTTCCTAAGAATATAGAAGTTAAACAAGATTTTACCTATAATGCACAACAACCACCATCTAATAGAGCTGTAGGTTCCATAAGTTTGCAAGTAAATCAATCTATGATTTTATTGCCAGAAGTACCTATGCAACCTAGAATTTATGATCCTAGAGTAGGTTTTTTTACTGTAGGACAGATTGATTATTCTAGTAAAGAATTAAAAGCTGATGAGAAAAGATACATACGTCGCTGGAGATTAGAGCCTAAGGATCCTGAAGCTTATGCTAGAGGCGAATTAGTAGAGCCAGTAAAGCCTATAGTGTATTACCTAGATCCAGGAACTCCAGAAAACTTAAAAAAATATATCAAACAAGGAATCGAGGACTGGCAAAAGCCGTTTGAAACAGCAGGATTTAAAAATGCCATTATAGCAAAGGATGCACCTAGTAAAGAGGAAGATCCTGAATTTTCACCAGAAGATATAAGGTATTCTGTAGTAAGATATGTCGCTAGTACTACTCGTAATGCCGTAGGTCCATCAGTTAGCGATCCACGTAGTGGTGAGATCATTGAGAGTGATATTATATGGTACCACAATCACTTAAGATCTTATAGAAATAGATACTTACTTGAAACTGGTGCTGCAAATCCTAATGCTCGAACATTAGATACAGATTCTGAAGAAATAGGAGAGATGATGCGTCAAGTGATTGCCCATGAAGTAGGTCACGCATTAGGTTTTCCACATAATATGGCAGCTAGTTATGCTTATGATGTAGAAGATTATAGAAACGGAGAGTTCACGCAAAAGAATGGTATCGCAGCAAGTCTGATGGATTATGCTCGTTACAACTATATTGCTCAACCTGGAGATGAAAATATACGATTTGTGAGACAGATGGGTCCTTATGATCATTATGCCACTAATTGGGGTTATCGTGTAATCCCAAGTGCCAATACACCAGAAGCAGAAATAGAAACCTTAAACGGTTGGATAATGGAAAAGGCTGGTGATCCTAAATATAAATTTGGTAGACAGAGCAGTAGGTTTGATCCGCAATCACAAACAGAAGCTATAGGAAATGATCCAATTAAGGCAAGCACATACGGTATAAAAAACTTAAAATACGTTGCAAAAAACTTACCGCAGTGGACTTCAGAACAAACTGATAACTATGACGATTTGCAAGAGCTATATGGTGAAATGTTAGGCGTTTGGTCACGATATGTAGGTCATGTAGTAACTAATGTAGGTGGAGTAAATGAAGACCTTAAAAAACCTACACAAGCTGGAACAGTTTATAGCACGGTGGATAAAAAAACGCAAAAAGAATCTGTACAATGGATTAAAGAAAATGTTTTTGACACACCTGAGTGGTTAATCGATCGCAACATCGTGAAAAACATAAGTCCAGACGCTTATTTTGAACGTCTTAGATCTGTTCAAGTACGTCATTTAAATAACTTATTGAGTTTTGACCGCATAGGTAGATTGATAAATGCCGAAACGACAGAGACAGATTACTACAGTGCTTTAAACTTAATGGACGACGTGCAAAGTGCGATATTTACAAATGGCAAAGTAGACGTTTATAAAAGAAATTTACAGCGTGCTTATGTAGAACGGTTAGCATATTTAATGAATGAGGATTCTCGATTTAGTAATTATAATATAGACCAAAGTGATGTACAAGCCTTAGTTAGAGGTGAACTTAAATCATTGCAATCTACTTTAAGGACTAAAAGAAGTAGAGCAGGGAATAAGGTGAATCGATATCATTATGAAGATTTACTGGCACGTATTGATTTAATTATAAATCCACGTTAGGATTTAATTTCAAGCATTTTTTTAAAAAGCAATCTGAGAAGGTTGCTTTTTTTTTTACGCTTTCGCGAAAGCGAGATTAAACCTAAAGTAAGTCGTTACAAACGTGTAATTGCTTCATAGGAGAAAAATTATGAAATGCTAAAAAGTCTATTTAGATTCTTTATTAGGATGCCACTTGTAATAAGCGATAGCAGCTATAAGCCCAATAAAAGAAAACGCGATAAGCAATCCAAAAATTTGCTGATAACCTTGTAAGCCAGGTGAGTTATCAATAAAATAACCGGTAAGAGGTCCCATGAAAATATCTGGAGTATAACCTATTAAAGAAATCATTCCGACTGCTGTACCAGTTACCGCAAGAGGAATTTTACCTTCTTGAATAGCCGAGAAATATAAGGTCCTAAATGCATAAACACCTGTTGCAGTAAGTATGATAGCAAACCAGAAGAGGAACACTGAGCTTGTATTTATAATGCCTACACTAAACATAAAGGCACCTATAATAGTAATCACAAAACCGTAAACCATCATTAACGAAGATCGATACTTATCTGCTAAAAAGCCTATGATAACTCCTATAAAAACACGTATACCGAGAAGATCACTACCTATTTTAGCAGAAACTAGTTTATCATAACCCATGACTTCATTTGCAAATTGCGAGTAGTAATCAGTGATTTTATAACCGGTATAAGCGCATAAGATGATAATCATGAGCAACCACACTGATTTTATCTGAATTACTTCTAGATATTTGCGAAGTAACTGCCGCCATGTAATTTTATCATTTACCAAGGTTGGTTCGGTTTCATTTTTAATAAATAGAAAAACTAGAAAAGCAATTAATGCAATCAATGCAGAGCATGTCAACACTACATATTGAAAAGCTTCTTTGCGATCTATTAGTTCAGTAAACTGTATTTCTTGAGTTAAGAATATTGAAAATATATAAAGTCCTACAAGACCAAAAAGATAAGAAACAGCTCCTCGACCACCATCGAGCAATCCAAAAGCGATGCCTTGTTTATTCTTTCCGCCCCAGACTCTTGTTGCTTTGATCATAGCTGCCCAAAACAAAAATATAGTTGTAAAACCCCAATAACCGTAAAGAAGACTCAATTCATAAAATGATGGAAAAGTAGCCATGTAAATACCTCCAACTGCTGTTAAAAGAAGTGATATAGACATTAAATACCGAGGCTGATATTTATCTGCAAGGCTGCCACCTAAAAAGTAAGATATAAAAGCCACTGTACCGTAAATAGAAAAACAAACACCTAATTCAACATTAGTCAACTGGTACACTTCTAGCACTGTTGGTCTAAAAATACGTGCCAAAACAAATGGCAAGATAAAATTAGCCTCACCAGCAATGATGAGTAATAAAAGTTCTAATGTATTTTTTACTTTACTAGAAATGAGAACAAATTTTTCAATTAGATTAAAAATATTGATTTAAAAATAAAGCTATTTGGTTAATGTGTCCACGAAGTATTTTTAATCAATTATCTATCTCTATAGCGTCTTTAGAAAACAATTCTTGTAAGAAACTAAAAACATCGATTAAATCCCAAGCTGGTCCCAATAGACTATGTACTAACGATACTGAAATTGTTGCTCCATTATTAAGCCTATTTATTAACTCAATTAGGTTAGGATGGTTTTTGATAACCATTTGATGTCCTCGCGCAAATATTAAGACAGAACCATCAGTTTGAACCTCAAAAAGCAAAGGGAATATAGGTATACCCTTGAAATTAGCATTCATATCACTAGGCATTGTAGCGTGATTTCTTATAGATTTTCTTGCTAGTCCACCATTACTTCTCAATTTGAGAATATTTCTAGATAAAACTAGTTCCATTTTTCGTTGTACTGATTGGATGTCTATTAGCTGATTCCATAACGCTGGAGTGGCTTCCATTTCAATAGGTTTTTCATAGTCTACATGATTTTTTAACCCTTGTTCTGCAGTTGCTTGTATCAAATCATTTTCAAATTGATCCTTCGGAGGATTTATATAATCTAAAACCACACTTGAAGAAAATTCAGAGGTGTTTCCTATGTGATAAACATAGTGAGGTATGAACATAGCATCACCAGGTTCTAAAATATATTCCTCACCTTCAGATATCATTTCAGATACGTTATGAAATACCTGAGTATTATGGTCTAGTGAGTTAAACTTTGGATCGTCCCATGTATAAAATTGTTTATTTTCTGGACCTAAATGAAATAAGATCCCATCTTCTCCAGTAGCCTCTTTATGAATCCCAAAAGGTGTGAAACCATAATTACCCATAAAAAACAGAAATGATAATCCATGCACTGGCATTCCAGCAGTTTTAAGCAAAGGCGAGACCATAGATGCGGCCTTTTCTGCAAATGCATTACTGTACTGTTCTAGTCCTATTAAAATCATCCCAAACTTTTGATCACCAAAAATTTGATGCGACCATTCTTCAAGAGATTCACCTACCTTAGGAGGATGCTTCACTAATTTAAGGATGTAGTCATTACGTAGCTCACTATCTATATAGATTTTCATCCCGATGTGGTGTTCTCCTTTATTTAAAAATCCATTTAAGACATCTATAAGCAGCAACTGTAAGTGATTGATATCGCTCTGTGAGAGTAACTGATGTGCTTGTGCTGGTTTTTGTAGTTGTTTGGTGTCTTTGTAAAATGTATTCCAAGTATTGTGGTTCATAAATTCTTTGGTTGAGAAATGAAAAGTGGTGTAGTGCAAATGCTTAAATATTCTTATTTATAAAAATCATGATGCTTTCGCGAAAGCGGAAACGCAACAAGCTGATTACAAAAGTTTCTTTTATTTAAGAAAAATAAATATATAACTAAAAAAGGATGCTTAAAATAATTTTTAAGCATCCTTTTATATATTACAGTAACTTGATGTTATCTATGTCCTACCATATCTTCTGGCTTCACCCATTCATCAAACTCCTCAGAAGTGACGTAACCTAAATCAAGAGCCGCAGCTTTTAAAGTGGTACCTTCTTCATGAGCTTTGTTTGCAATTTCGGCTGCTTTATAGTAACCTATTTTTGTATTTAATGCAGTTACCAGCATTAAAGAGTTTTCTAGTAAAGATTTGATAGTTTCTTTATTAGGTTCTATTCCTACAGCACAATTCTCGTCAAAACTAATACAAGCATCTCCTATCAATTGGGCGCTTTCAAGAACTGCTGCTGCCATAACAGGTTTAAACACGTTTAACTCAAAATGACCTTGCATACCACCTACAGTAACAGTAGTATCGTTACCCATAACTCTAGCGCAAACCATGGTTATAGCTTCGGCTTGAGTAGGGTTTACTTTTCCTGGCATGATAGAACTTCCAGGCTCATTTGCAGGAATAATTAATTCTCCTATACCGCTACGTGGACCGCTCGCCAGCATTCTTATATCATGAGCAATTTTGTTCAATGATACTGCGATTTGTTTTAATGCTCCGTGAGTTTCTACAAGTGCATCGTGAGCAGCAAGTGCTTCAAATTTATTGTCGGCTGTTTTAAAAGGTAACTCAGTGAATTGAGCGATATATTCTGCCACTTTAACGTCATAACCTTCTGGTGTGTTGAGACCAGTTCCTACGGCAGTACCACCTAAAGCAAGTTGACTTAAATGTGCTAATGTATTTTCTAAAGCGATAATACCATGATCAAGCTGAGAAACATAACCAGAAAACTCCTGACCTAAGGTAAGTGGTGTCGCATCCATTAAATGCGTACGACCTATTTTTACTACCTCACTAAAGTCTATAGATTTTTTATGTAAAGTATTACGCAACTGCTTAATTGCAGGAATGGTATTTTCTACTATTCTTTTATAACATGCGATATGCATACCTGTAGGAAAGGTATCGTTAGAAGATTGTGATTTATTCACATCATCATTAGGTTGTATGGTTTTCTCTCCTTCACCTATAACGTTACCAGCAAGTTGATGAGCACGATTTGCTATTACTTCATTCACATTCATGTTAGATTGTGTACCAGAACCAGTTTGCCAGATCACCAGTGGGAATTGATCATCATGTTTGCCTTCTAGTATTTCATCACAAACCTGGGCAATAAGGTCGCGTTTATTCTCGTCTAACACGCCTAGTTCACAATTTGTAAAAGCCGCTGCTTTCTTTAAATAGGCAAAACCATAAACTATTTCCAGTGGCATACTTCCAGCAGGACCTATTTTAAAATTCATGCGAGAACGCTGCGTTTGCGCACCCCAAAGTTTATCTGCAGGAACTTCAACGTTCCCCATCGTATCTTTTTCTATTCTATATTTCATGTAAACGGATTTTCTACAAATATAAAACCTGTACGTTTTATAAGATAGTTCTTAAAGAGAATTATAACAGCGTGTAAAATGAGTTTGTATTTACCGCTTTTGCGAAAGCGAGATCAATAAAACAACCTAATACGACCACATTAAAATTATGAACGTATGCCGCCTTGATAACTAAGGCTAGTTTATAAACAGAATTTTGTTAATAAATCTAACAGAGATATTTTATTTTTAAAGAGTAGTCTGTATCTTTGCAGCAAACACAGAAGTATTATGTTCGAATTTGATCAATATCTAGGCTTTTTAGCATTTTTAGGAATCCTTACTATAGGATTTTGGTTGATGTTATTTTTGACTTTGTTTGCAATCCCGTATTGGATTACTGGTTCTGCATTAGAAAAGAGAAAACTTAAAAAAGAAGCAAAACTTAAGGAACAAGAAAATTAGAAGTTTTTCTAATTTATGTTTTATATACAACCGTTCATTATTGAGCGGTTTTTTTATGCGTCATTTTTAAAATACTATAATACATTTTTTATCAATGACTTGTAAGTATAAAACTAGAAATGAGATATTCTAATGTAATTAAGAAAAGTACAGTAGACGTATTTAGACTAGTGCAAAAATAGCGGCGCCGTAAAGTGCAAAACGCACAAAACGCAACAAACCTACAAGCGCCCAACTTTTTACTGGATAGCGTAACATCCCAGCAACGAGACTTGCCATGGAAAAGGGTAAAGGTAATAGAGCACCTACGGCTATTAAAACGCCACCCCATTTTCTTGCCATAACTAATTGTTTGGCCATTTTAACTTCTAAGTAATTATGTAAGCTAGGTATTTTTAAAGCACGTCTCCCTATCCAGTAAGAAGTGAAACCACCTAGGTACGAGAATAGAGCAATTAGTGATAGATTGAGAATAGGTGTACTTGTCTCGCCAGCCCAAGCGATAAATAATTCTGGCGGTATGAGTCCCAAAACTGTTTCTGATACGTAGAAAAAAGCAAGAACTCCATAGTCTGGTAATGTTTCTACAGCAAGTTCTAGTGCTTCATTTATATCGATTACAAAAAAATGCAGAGCAGCTAGTATGGCAACTACAATGAGTACCGGAGGCATCGATTTTTTGATACTGTCTATAACAAAAGTATAGAAACCAGTAAGTTTATAGTACTTATGGGCACGATCTGGCTGAAACCAAGGCTTTTTCTTTGTAGTAGATTGTTCCAAAATAGAATTATTTCTCTTTGCAAAATTAAGATTTTAACGCCGTTAACTACGTTAAATTATTACGAATTAAAATAATCTGGTATTCTTAACACTAAACAAAGGTTAAGAACCTTAAAAAAGGAGTACTTTTGCAAATCTCAAAAATGAAAATCCAGAGTCTTGTCTATGAAAAATGAAACAGAAATTAAATCTTTATACGACTATCAAAAACGCGATCTGGAAGCGGTTTTTGACCGTATTAACAACAAATCAGATGATTACAATCTTCTTTATCAGTTGCCTACTGGTGGAGGAAAAACGGTTATCTTCTCTGAGATTGTACGTAGGTACATAAGAGAAAAAGGTAAGAAAGTGGTTATTCTTACTCACCGTATTGAGTTGTGTAAGCAAACTTCAAAAATGCTAAATGGCTTTAATGTAAAAAATAAAGTTATTAACTCTAAGGTTAAGGAACTTGACGATCAAAAGGAATTTGATTGTTTTGTGGCCATGGTAGAAACTTTGAATAACCGTATTCAAGATGATAAATTAGAGCTAGATGATATAGGGCTAGTTATTATTGATGAAGCACACTACAACAGTTTTAGAAAGCTATTTAAGTATTTTGATCACTGTTTTATGCTAGGAGTAACGGCAACTCCTTTAAGTTCTAACTTTAAGTTGCCTATGAAGGACAACTATAGAGAGCTTATCGTAGGAAATAGTATTACGTCCTTAGTAGAGCAAGGTTTTCTCGCTCAAGCAGTTACGCATACTTATGATGTAGGGTTAAGCGGTCTTACTATAGGTATGAATGGTGATTATACCGTGAAAAGTAGTGAGAAGCTCTATACTGCGGTAACCATGCAGGACAAATTATTACAGTCCTATAATGAAGTTGCAAAAGGTAAAAAAACATTAATTTTTAATAATGGTATTAGAACCAGTATTGAAGTAGAGGATACTTTTAGAAGAGCTGGAATAGAAATACGTCATTTAGATAATACAAATACAAAAGAGGAGCGTAAAGAGATTCTACGATGGTTTAGAAACAAACCAGACGCTGTACTTACTTCAGTTAGTATCTTAACTACCGGATTTGATGAGCCTAGTGTAGAATGTATTATTCTGAACCGTGCGACTAAGTCACTTACTTTATACTATCAAATGATAGGTCGTGGTTCTCGTATTTTGGATGGTAAGAAAGAATTTCAAATCATCGATTTAGGAAATAACGTAGCTCGTTTTGGTCTATGGAATGAGCCTGTGGACTGGCAGCAAGTTTTTAGATCTCCAGATTTCTATGTAGAAAATATAGTATCAGATGAAGAGATAGAACGCAACTTTGTCTATCAAATTCCTGAAGCTACAAAAGCAGAATTCCCTAATACAAAAGATTTTACTTTTGACATTAAAGGAGCATATAAGCGCATTACAAAAGAAGGTCGTAAATCTAAAGACGTCCTTGATGAGTCGATCGCACAGCACGTGCAATGGTGTGTAGAGAATAGCGAGGACGTATTTGACGCTCGTATTCTTGCAAAATTATTGAAGGAAGATATTAAAGATCGCATCAGGCGATATGCGTATTGTATAATCAACAATACTAACAACTATAAAGATTGGTTAGAAGAAGATTATTACAGACGTCTTAGAATGGCTATTCAACAAGAGTTTGCAGGTGTAGAAACAGATTAATATAGATCTCGCTTTCGCGAAAGCGGAATCACAACATAAAGGTGCGATTAATATCGTGCCTTTTTTTATGACAGAAATTTAAGCCAAGCAAGAATTAGAATTATATAGCTTATTCCTATAATTACTTTACTAGTTGTTTGTTTTTTATTAGCCTGTTTACTGATAGATTCTTTTTGTTGATCAAACGAATTATTTTTAAAAAAATCAACTGAAGCAGTTTTTTCTAAAATTTTTGGATTCCACAAATGTAGTAAACTGATAGGTGCAGAATAGGTTCCTAATTTTAAATTCCTGTCTATACTATTTATGTCAATGTCAATTTCTATTAAATACACAACTAACCAAATACCGTTTAAAATTATAAATACAAAAGCGATGGCACCCAAAGACAAAATGACTTTAGTCATGAAGTATTTTAATTCAAACAATTTTAAAAAGTATAAGAAATTAAAATAGCGCAAATTATAGAATTTGCGCTATTATAGAATAGGAGTACAGCTCTATTTATTTTAATGCTGGACGTTTGTCTGCATTTGCAACTTCCCATGCTGTGGCAAAAATCAATTTAGCACGACGCTGGTAGAGTTCATACTCAATTTTATCTGGAGTATCTGTAGGTTTGTGGTAGTCTTCATGAGTCCCGTTAAAATAGAATATTACTGGAACATCGTTTTTAGCAAAATTGTAGTGGTCACTACGGTAGTAAAAACGATTAGGATCACTTTTTCCATTATACTTATAATCTAAGTTCATATTCATAGAACTTTTATTTGCAGCCTCTGACATATCATGAAGCTCTTGAGATAACATATCGCTTCCTATTAAATAGACATAATCAGGATTATCTTCATGTGCAGCATCTATTCTACCTATCATATCGATATTTAAATTGGCAATAGTATTTTCCATAGGGTAGATGGGATTATCTGCATAGTACTTACTTCCTTTTAAACCTATTTCTTCACCAGTTACATGTAAAAATAAAATAGATCTACGTGGTCCGTATCCATCGTTAACGGCTTGTTTAAAGGCTTCGGCAATTTCTAGAAGTGCGATAGTACCACTACCATCGTCATCAGCACCATTGTAGACTTTATCATCTTTCATTCCTACGTGATCTAAATGTGCAGAGATTACTAGAACTTCATCAGGAAATTCACGTCCTTTGATAAAGGCTAGTACATTTTCTGAAGATAATTCTGGTTTACCAAAGGCTTTGCCAGGTACAATTTGAAAATAATCGCCGTACTGACCACCTCCAGGAACTCCCATTTTCTTGTATTGGTCTCTTAAATAATTTACCGCCTTTTTCTGTCCAGGAGAACCAGTATTGCGGCCTTCCATTTCATCACTAGCATAAAAATAAAGTTGTTCTTTCAATTCATCTAGAGTAATGGTATTTGCATAATCCATTACATCTACTTGCGAGTAATCTAGAGTTGATTTTGTTGTTGTGGCATCTGCCCCAGGTTTTCCTGGTTTCCCGTCTTTTCCTCTCATGCCTTTGCATCCTATAATTACTGTGGATGCGATAGCAATTAATAATATGTTTCTTAAATTCACTTGATTGAAGTTTGGTTATTTTTTATTCTTTTCTTTGGAGCTCTTTAAGATCTTATATTCTTCATAACACTCACTGATAGCGTCTAAGATCTGAAGATCGTTTGCTGTTTCTATAAAGTTTTTAGAGTATTGACAATTCCTTAAAATGGCGTCTATATCTAGCTTATCTAGCTGCAATAGATTCATTAGAGTTTCTCTATCGTATTTACTTTGTAAGAGTGTTCTAATTTCGTCTTGTTCTTTAACCTGACGTAATTTACGCATGGATTTTCCTTTCTTTCCAAAGGTGTTATATAAGAAATCTGCTGGATTGAAAACGCTTTCTAGAATATTTGTTATAGCTCCTGGCTCACTGTCACCAGCTTCATATCCTTTAGGTAAACCACTGATTTTATATCTTCTTGTTGCATAAATAGGTGCTCGCTTAGCGTCTATTTCTAGAAATCCTGTTAATTGGGTTTCAGTTACTGTAACTTCATCAAGTGCGATACCTTGTTCTGTCATAGAAATGGTCACATCGCCAAATTTTAACCAATCTTCGGTAACTCTTACGTTTATAGTTTCAAAACCTAAATAAGAGAAGTACAATGTATCGTTAACTTTGGCTGTTATTTGAAAAACACCTTCTTTACTAGTAGTGGTTCCTTTAATTTGGTTTAGGTTAAGAATATTTACGTTTTCAAGGACGGTATTGTCTTTAGCATTTAAGACTTTACCTTTTACCTTAGACAAAGTATTTTCTTTTTTTTCTGTAGTTTCCTTTTCGCCTTGAGCGTAACCAAAACTGACGAATAAACTAAAGCAGAAAAATAAAATGTAAGATGGTAGTTTCATATCGAGGTATAAAAATAAGCTAATGTGCTTATTTAATAGGTATTTATATTTTAATTAACTTCTTTAAGGTACTCGATAAGTTTACGTAGCGCTTTTGCTCTGTGACTTATTTCACCTTTTTCTGACATTGTCATTTGAGCAAATGATTTTGTATAACCATCTGGCTGGAAAATAGGATCGTATCCAAATCCTTTTTTGCCTTTACGTTCTTTAAGAATCGTTCCTTCACAAATGCCTTCAAACAAAGTTTGATTATGGTTCAAATTTAACGCAATAGCGGTGATAAAACGTGCCTTCCTATCGTTATTGTTTGTTAACTTTTCTAGTAGTAAATTCATATTATCCTCACTATTCTTATGCTCTCCAGCATATCTAGCACTGTAAATTCCAGGCTCACCGTCGAGAGAATCGACTATCAGGCCTGTATCATCTGCAAAGATGGGTAAGTCAAATCTATTTCTTAAAAACTCTACTTTTTGGATGGCGTTACCTGCGATAGTATCTGAAGTTTCAGGAATGTCTTCTTTAAAATCTAGATCGTCTAGGCTTATAAGCTTTACGTGAGAAGGCATTAAATCTTGCACTTCTTTAAGCTTATTTTGATTGTGAGTTGCAAAAATAATTTCCATAAATTAGAGGTCTTGAGCGATTTTATTGAGTAAAGGTACATGAACTACATGTTTTATATCTGGTCTATATATCTCACAATCCTTACCAAACAGTAAGTCTATTTTTGCTTTCTCTCTTTTTTCAATCTCTTCGGTAGAGTACTCATCTTTGGTGCCAGCAATATGAATAACTCTAGAACAGTATTTTTTAAAATGTAATCCATCTTCTCTGGTGAGCTCTACTGGTATACTACCACTATGTAGTATTAAAGACGTAATAGGGTAGTGGTATTGTTTTAAAAACCTCGTAGCCATGGAAACACCTTGAGAATAACCAAACAATGTGATGCGTCTGTCTTGCAAGATATTTTCGGCTTTAAGGACTTCAGTTACATAATTTAAATTGTTTTCTATTTCTTGTTGTGTATCCTCTTTTGTGAGCCAGCACGCACCTACATGTTTAAATTTATTACCTATATAAAATTTTGATGGAGCTTGCAGGGTAATCACGTAATGTCTTTCTGGATCAAAATCTTCAAAATATTTTTTAAAATACTTTGATAAGTAACCTAAGCCGTGAAAACATACCCAGATATTCTTAGTTTTATCAGTTAATTCAAATAGAGTCTCATAAGAGTTAGTATGCGAGTAGGAAACTGTTTTTACCATTTATTATATTCTATGCCTTATTTTTGGTAAAGATATGGACAAAGCAGAAATACTAGAGCGATGTAATGCTATTTGCAAAAACACGCTCATGGAAACTCTTGACATCGATTTTGTGGACGTCGGGATTGATTTTTTAACGGCTAGAATGCCTGTGACGCCTAAAGTACACCAGCCTGATGGAGTACTTCATGGAGGAGCAAGTGTGGCGCTAGCAGAATCTGTAGGAAGTGCTGCTAGTTACATGTTCTTAGACACTGAAAATTTTGCTATACGCGGTCTGGAAATAAGTGCTAATCATACGCGTTCAAAAAAGGAGGGACATGTTTTTGCCACTGCCAGATTTTTACACAAAGGAAGAACTACACAACTATGGGAAATCAAAATTACTGATGAAGAAGAGCGTCTCATATCCATTTGTAAACTGACAACTATTGCTTTAAAAAAGTAATCATCTTATTAACCATAATTTATAAACCGCTTGCGCGAAAACTTAACCTCATACATACAATCACTAATCGAAAATCAACACCCTTTCTTGTTATTGAGAAAGGCAAATGATAACCTTGTGCGTATCATATCACAAAAGGATAAGAAATGGCATAAAAGCGCACCTGACAATATGACTTATGCTGTTTTTTCAAAATTTGAAAAAACAGAAAATCAGGTTTTTATACCTTGTGAAGTCTATAAAGAGTTTACTTATGAAAGTGCTGCTTTTTCTCTTGATCAAAAGCTTCACGAGAGTGAATTAATGGATGAAAAGGAGAGAAGTAGATATGCCCAACTGGTCAAAAAAGCAATTAAAATGCTTAAAGAATCTGCTGTTAAAAAAGTAGTTCTTTCTAGAGTACAAGAGGTGACTAAAAGAACAAATGACTTGGAGATTCTAGAAGCATTGTTACAAAGTTATGCAGCTGCAAATTGTTACTTTTTTAGTCATCCTAAGGTCGGAAAATGGATGGGTGCAACTCCAGAAATTTTAGCTGCAATAACAGGTGATAAATTGAAAACAATGTCGCTTGCCGGAACTGCAATTTTTAATCCAGACGGCAATCATATATGGGGTAAAAAAGAAATCGAAGAACAGCAATTAGTTACCGATTTCATAGTTGAAAACCTAAATAATTGTGGGGTTAATGATTTAGTGATATCTGATGTACAGACTTCAAGAGCTGGTAATTTAATTCATTTAAAAACAGATATTAGCGCTACGATAGATTCCAGTAGGAAAGAAGATTATATTGATGCTTTACATCCTACACCTGCGGTGTGTGGTTTGCCTAGAGATAAAGCCCAAAGATTTATCCAAGATAATGAAGGTTATGACCGTTCTTTCTATACAGGATATTTGGGTATAGTCGAAGCCTCTCAAGCAAACTATTTTGTGAACCTGAGATGCATGCAACTTTTTGAGAATAAAGTTAAAATATACGTAGGTGGTGGAATCACTGCTTTAAGTAATCCTATATTAGAATATGATGAAACGGTTCAAAAATTAATTACAATGAAAAGGCTGTTGTAAAGAAGTGGGCTTATAAAATACTTCTAAAGGCTGTTCTTAAAAGGGTTGTTTTAAATCCTACAACTTGACCTTGCTCGTTGCGACTTTCATTTAAAGATTTAAAATATAAATAAGTTCTTTTAATAATAGATTTGGATACTATTGCGCTTTGATAAATTCCTACAAACGAATAAAAAACAAAGTATTTAAATATAATCATAGGTTTGGATAGCTTTATTGAATTTTAAATATCGACATAATATTTCAAATAAGCAATACAGATTTTCTAAAAGTTCTTTTTAACTTTTTGAAACCATTAGTTTTATAGATGAAAAGTAAGTAACCTAAGTCAAAACGTTATCATACCTTCACCATAGTTTTATATTTAACTACTTTAAATGATTTTTTAAAGTTTTAATAAAACTTGTAAAGCGTCTACTTATAGGAAGGAAGGTTTCTTAGGTACCATATTTTATTTCGTATTGTTTTTTGGTAAGAACCTGTTAAGTATGTTGTCCACAATACATTTCACAAGTACCTTTGTTAGGTTATGTATCCAGAAATATTACACGCTCAGCAAGTCATACTTTTATGTAAAGAAAGAGGTATTAATAATATAGTTATTTCGCCTGGTTCTAGAAATGCTCCATTAACAATAGGTTTTACAGAAAATGATTTTTTCAACTGTTATAGTATTGTAGATGAGCGCTGTGCTGCACATGTGGCACTAGGTATAGCTCAACAGTTACAAAAACCTGTTGCCATTCTTTGCACTAGCGGTAGCGCATTACTCAATTATTATCCTGCGATTGCTGAGGCATTCTACTCTGAAATCCCTATCCTAGTTTTAAGTGCAGATAGGCCTGCTCATAAAATCGACATAGGTGATGGACAGACTATAAGACAGCGCCATGTATTTGCAAATCATATATTATTTGACACTCAACTAGAACCAATCAATTCAGTTAATGATCAAGAAGGTATTGCGACTAATGAGCGATTGATCAATAAAGCTATAAATACATCTATAGCACAACGTGGCCCGGTACATATTAATATACCTTTTGAAGAACCCTTATACAATAAAGTAGCTGAACCTTCTCTAGAAGTTAAGGTAATAGATCTTCTTAAAGAGGAGTCTAGTATTATTCCAGAAAGTTTTATTGAGCAATGGAAAACCTCACCTAGAAAGTTAGTAATTCTTGCAACACTTAATCCACCAGTATTTGAAAAAAAGGATCTGGATATTTTAACTAGTGACCCTAGCGTGTTAGTGATGAGTGAAGTAAGTAGTAACGTTGTTCATGAGAATATTATTTGGGGAATAGATACATTAATTGCTCCTATTGAAAATGAAGTCGACCAAATTAAAGACTTACAGCCAGATCTCGTAGTAACAATAGGCGGTATGATCGTTTCTAAAAAGATCAAACAATATTTAAGGCGTTTTGAGACTAAAGTTCATTACCACGTAGGCAAAAGAAAAGCATACGATACCTTTTTTAAGCTGGCCGGTCACATAAAAGTAAAACCTCAAAAATGGATCGAACAACTTCCTAAGGAATTTATATATAGCGACTATCAAAAACGTTGGACAAATCATTTCAAAGGCTATCTTATTAAAAGAGAACAGTATTTTAAAAATATGCCTTGGTCAGATTTTAAAGTGTTCGAAACGCTATTTAAGGCATTGCCAGATGGTATTGTATTACAATTGGGAAACAGTAGTACCATACGTTATGCACAGCTGTTTCAAATGAATCCTAGTCATGTAGTGTTTTCAAATCGTGGTACCAGCGGCATAGATGGCAGTACGAGCACGGCTGTAGGAGCTGCTATGGCAAGTCATCAACCGGTTGTGTTTATTACAGGTGACCTCAGTTTTTTCTATGATTCTAATGCTTTATGGAATAAATACATTCCTAAAGACTTTAAGATAATAGTCATTAACAATTCTGGTGGAGGGATTTTTAGAATTTTGCCTGGACATAAAGACACTGCTGAGTTTGATACTTATTTTGAGACAGAACATGAACTGACTGCAGAGCATCTATGCCATATGCATAACTTTAATTATCAAAGTATAAGTGAGGAGTCCGCTTTCGCGAAAGCGTACCAAAAATTTATAGCCAATAATGAACAACCACAGTTATTGGAAATTTTTACACCTAGACGGATTAATGATACCGTTCTTCTAGATTATTTTAAATTTTTAAAATAGAAATTAATCATTTACTTTTAATGCATACATTTATAATCATTAACTAAAATCGATCAACAATATTATGAGCAAATTTGATGAAAGAGTAGAAAAGTACATTGCAGCTTACAAGGATAAAGTAGGTGGTGAATTGAACGAAGAGCTACTTAGAAAAGTAACTAAAGGGTTAGGTCCATCTATTTATAATAAAGATGCTGAGACTGTAAGTGCTGAGAAAAGTGAAATGGAACGTGTAGTTAAAAATTACCTACAGAAAAAATTAGGACTTTCTGGAGACAACTTAATGGAGTCTGTGGAAGCGGTAATTGAGAAGTATGGTAAGAGTGAGCGTGCAAAATACCGCGCTTGTATCTATTACATGCTTTGTGTTCACCACGGTAAAGAGTCTGTTTATAACTAAAACATTCTTCTTATTAATATAAAAAATCCACTTCATATGAGGTGGATTTTTTGTTTTGAGATAGAATAAAGTGTGCTATTTAAAAATATATCAAGTCTTGATTAATATTAATGCGCTCAATTACACTATCTACCTTAAGATGCATTTTATTAAAAAATTGAGCTCGATCTCGCTCACCAGAGTTGACCAGCAGCTTTGAATTTTTCATTTGTTTCTCAAAAAACCGATCTAATTTATCGCAAGTAGCTTGATGTTCTACCTTAAAATAGGTGAGTACGGTAAAAGGTGAGAAAAATACTTTTTGATTCTTAGTTTTTACCATTATGGTATTACTCATAGTGAGTAAGTCACTTTTATAAAGATGATATTGAGCGTTGTTTTTAGAGTTAATGATCGTTTGCTGTATGCTTTGTTTCTCTACATGGTCAATAATATCTTTAAGGTCCTTGCATATTAATAAAGCGAGTGCTCTAGAAAGTAAACCTGTTTCATAATAGTAGAATATTTGCTGTAATGTTCCATTAATGGTATTATCATTCCAGAATTCGACAATATCGATGTAATTATAAGTCTCACCTAGTCTTATAGCGCTTTCAAAAAGAGATTTTGGAGCTTGATCCATAAAATTTTTAAAACTCATTTTTTCCATACTGCCATCTTCATTGAGGAATTTGAGCCATACATAACATTTGTATTTAGTCAAATAGGAATCACTCAACGTATAAAATAAAGGAATATCCTTAGCAGAATAGGTGATGCTCGCACTCTTTAAATTAGTTAACGGTAAAATGTTTTGTAAAGAAGTATCAAAATACTGCTCCAGTTGTGCCATGTTCTCGATGCTAGGAGAAACATCAGTAAGAATAGAAGTTTGCTCGCCTACTTCAAATAATTTATTCAGCGATATTTTAAAATGCTTTGAGAGTATGACACTTTCTTCTAGACTTATACTTGTCTTACCAGTGACACGTCTATAAGCGGCATCATAACTTATATCTAACACGGCAGCTATTTCTTCTGTCACAGATTGATTCTCGTTGAGAATACTTTTAATTTTTGAAATAAATTGTTCTTGCATTTTATAAAAATAAGATACAAAACAGAAAATCAAATTGTGATTATCGCAAAATGAATCAAAAATGTTTAGTATTTAATACAAATAATGTGTTTTTTTACAACTTACAATTCTTCATAAACTCATAGACCTTAGGCAGCGGTAATCCCATCACATTATAATAACAGCCTTCTAATCGAGTAACTGCGGCATAACCTAACCAGTCTTGAATACCATATGCCCCAGCTTTGTCAAATGGTTTATAAGTGGTAACATAGTAATCTATCTCTTCTTCTGTTAATGTTGCAAAATGTACAGAAGTACAATCATTAATTATGTCCTGAGAAGTTGTAGTTGTGAAACAAACAGATGTAAAAACCTTATGCATTTTACCACTTAAGGAAGCGATCATTTCTTTAGCATGCTGCGCTGATTGGGGTTTTTCTAATGCGGCATTTTGAAACCATACGATCGTGTCGCTTGTTATGAGAAGTTGATGGTCTTGTAAGTCCTTATCAAATGCGTTGGCTTTTAATGAAGATAGATAGTCTGTTATCTCATGCTCTTTAAGAGTATCACTATAGACTTCATTGACTGGTCTCGTTTCTATTCTAAAGTCGATATCCAGCCCTTTTAATAGCTCTTGTCTTCTTGGAGATTGAGACGCGAGAATGATATCTGTATTTTTGAACTTAGCTCTCAGCATAATTTTAATTGAAATAATAGTTTAATCTAAAAATTCCTATAGATAAAATCCCAAATAACAATACTAGTTTTAGAATGTTAGATAGCAAGTGATATTCTTTTGGAGATGCAGCTGTCCATAGTTTAAAAGCAACAAAAGTGAGAGGTCCTATAATTAGAAATGTAAAAAAATACGTCGCTACTTCATTTTTATAAATGAACTCGTAAACATACCAGCCTAGCAGAATAACGATAGCAAGGATAAAAATAGAAATAACTTTTGCGGCTCTCGATCTACCTAATAGAATGGCGATTGTATTTCTGCCGCCAGCTTTATCACCATTTACATCTTCACAATCTTTTACCCATTCTCTAGCTAGATTAATTGAAAACGCCATCAATGCAAACTCTAGTAATCGCTCTAATAGAAATTTAAAGGCGGTTTGTGTTTCCGGTGTTATGGATGGAAACAATTCAAATATTCCGGTGATAAGTATGACCAGTGCGACCAGAAGTGAGATAATTATATTTCCTACCAAAAGCATTGCTTTGAGCGAACTCGCATATAAATAGAGTATAAATGCAACAGCTATAAAAACACTAGATAAAATAGGTTTCCCTATACTGTTTGATAATATAAAACCAGCACCTACAGCAATTACAGTGAGCGCCATATAGATGTAGAAAGCATTCTTTTCTGATATACTTTTAGTAACCAGTAGTTTTTCAGGCTTGTTAATACGATCTATTTCAACATCATAAATATCATTGATGACATTTCCGCTTGCGGTAAGCAATGCAGTAGCAAGAATTAATAAGCTTAATTGCCAGTTACTCAAAGATGGATCAACTCCAGAAGGAATTAGCATCCCATAAACAATAACCAGTTGTGTAAGGATGGTAAGTAGGATATTAGGCCATCGTATGATCTTAAAAAAGGTACTCATGAATTAAAAATAAAGGGGAAAAGTCAAATCAAAATTAAAGTATTCTTGAATGTAATGTATTCTAGAAATTAAAAAGCGATGGCACAATGCTTAGAATGACAAGTTGAGCTAACTTGATTGCACGCTGCTTCCGTCGATTACCTTCCATTTTCCTTGCGCTTTCATGACTTGCTCAATAATGTCTCTAACACAAGCATCACCACCTTTTTTATGAGAAATATACTGACTTACTGCTTTAATTTCTGGAATAGCATCTTGTGGACAACATCCTAAACCAGCAAATTGCACTGCAGGAACGTCAGGCATATCATCACCCATATAGACGATGTTTTCTGCTTTGAGTTGATGTTTCTTGACATAATCATTTATTTGAATCATCTTGTCACTTGCATTTAGAAAAACATCGGTAATGCCTAGACCTTCAAGTCTTCCTTTTACTCCTTCATTAGTACCACCGGTGATGATACAAATGTGGTAACCATTTTGCAGTGCGGTTTTCATCGCATAACCATCTTTTGCATTCATTGTTCGCAACAATTCACCACTTTCAGAAATGAGTAATCTACCGTCGGTAAGTACGCCATCTACGTCAAAAATAAAAGTTGTAATGTCGTGAAGTAATTCTTTATAGCTTTTTGCCATGTGTTTTTTGTATGGATTTTGTTATCGATCGATACATATCGCGATCTTCTTTATCAAGCATCTGTAAATGCGTTTCTATTGTTTTTGAGTCGTTTCTTACTGCTGGACCTGTCTGAGCATTTTTAGGCGATAGATCTATTGCTTTATCATAGGTTTCTCGCATCAGAGCATCCAGTAGATGACTGTCTATGGCAGCTTCATCCATAATCTCGCTAGCTTTTGTATAACAATGATTTACAAAATTATTGATATAGACGGCAGCAAGATGTAGTTTTTTACGTTGTTTAGAATTGATTTGTGCACGCTTTCGCGAAAGCGGAACAGCAACCATCTCTAAGACAGAATTTACATAATCATTGCTCGATTCTAGACATATAGTTATTTCTCCAAAGTTAGGTGTGCGTGAGATGCTGAAACTTTGTGGTAGATAAAAAACGCCGTGGTTTTTATGATTGCTTAAAGTTTGCATAGCAACACTACCGCTAGTATGGGCGATTATGGTTGCTTGAGCTGGTAGTTGCTCAGCTACGGCAGCAACAACGTCATCAGGTACAGCTAGTAAAATAAGAGTTGCATCAGGTAAATTTTTGAGATCTGTTACTAATGGAGCGTCTACTCCTTCTAGCTTTTTTTGTGCTCTGTTATAGTAGGCAGTAAGCTGTATTTGAGAACTATATCTTGCTTTATCAAGAGCCCTACAAAGGTGCGTGCCTACATTACCGGTTCCTATGACAATTACTTTAATCATGCTGTAAAAATACACACTTCAAACCGACTCACAAGACATGGTGTTGCGGCTTTTGTTAAGTATCTTTGCAGCCGGTAAAAAAGTCCTATGAAAGACAGATTAATTGCTTTGCTTTTTGGTACAAGAACGATGACAGTTTTATTACTTGCATTTGCAGCAAGTATGGCAGCTGGTACCTTTATTGAGAATTCTTACGACACACCTACGTCTAAACTTTGGGTGTATAATCAATGGTGGTTTTCTTTAATAATGTTGTGGCTTATGCTCAATTTTATAGGAAACATTAAGCGTTATCAATTGTTTCAGTGGAAAAAATGGGCAACGCTTACCTTACACTTATCTTGGATTCTTATCATCATAGGTGCGGGAATTACCAGATACATCTCCTTTGAAGGCATGATGTTAATACGTGAAGGTGCTACTGAAAACACTTTTTTTAGTGATGAAACCTACTTCAGTGCTATTATTCAAGGAGAAGATGCTAATGGTAACGCTATGCAACGGTCTGTTAAAGAAGAATTACTGGTTTCTCAATATGATTATAATACTTCAAGAAGCTTTGATTTTTATGATAAAGAAATAAAAGTTACCATAGACAGTCTTATCTATGATGCGGTAGAAGGTTTAAAACCTGGAGATGAAAATAGTGATCGATTTTTAAAAATAGTGGAAGCTGGAGAAGGAACGAGACACGATCACCTTATTAAAGATGGAGAAGAGGCTAGTATTCACGGTGTGCTTTTTGGCGTAAATGTAGACCCTGAAATTGCCGCTCAAAAAGGATTGATCAATATCACTGAAAACTGGAACGGTTATACGATTCAAACTCCTTATGAAGGTGACTTCTTAAGAATGGCAGACCAAATGAAAGGTGAGGTGATCAAAGATTCTATACAGCCGTTGCAATTACGCTCACTTTATACCATGGCAGGATTACAGTTTGTAGTTCCAGATCCGGTGATGCAAGGAGAAGTTGGTATTATCAAAAGTCCACAGCCTACAAAAGCAAAAGCTTATGGAATTCTCGCAACAGTAAGCAGTGGTGAGGATTCTCAAAAAATAGAACTATTAGGTGGTAAAGGTATTATATCAGACTATACAGATCTTGAAATAAATGGATTGAAACTCTATATAAAGTATGGCTCTATACAAAGAGAATTGCCATTCGGCATAGAGTTGAACGATTTTATTGCCAAAAAACAACCAGGAACAGAAAAGTCCTATGCTGCGTTTGAAAGTAAAGTAACAGTAATAGACAGCGCAGGAAGAACACCAGAACATATTTATATGAATAATGTACTCGATAAAGAAGGTTACCGTTTTTTCCAAGCTGGATTTGATCCTGACGAATTAGGAACGCACCTTTCTGTAAATCATGATTTCTGGGGTAAAACGGTTACTTACATTGGTTATTTCTTATTATATCTGGGACTCATGGCTTTAATTTTTGACCCAAATACTCGTTTTGGAGAGTTGAGAAGATTGATAGAAAGAGTTAAAAAACGCAAAGCTAAACACCTTGCGATGATTGCGATTTTGTTTACAGCAACATTTGCGGGAGCACAAACACCTCAAGAAGATCATACTGGTCATAATCATGCACCAGGTGCACATTCTACCGCTATTGAAAATAGAGATGCCGTAAGTACAAATCAAGATGTTAGTGCAGTTGATCCTGCAGTAACAGGTGAAGCTATTGAAATGGCGCCTCAAAAATTGCCACCTATTCCAGTACAACTAGCCGATAGTATTATTGTAGCAAATATGGTTCCATTGCCGCAAGCAGAACGTTTCGGTAGAGTAGTGGTGCAAGATGAAGGTAGAATGAAACCTATGTCTACTCTTGCTAGTGAAGTTTTACGTCGTTTAAGTGAGAGAGATTATTATGAAGCTAAGGTAGGCGATAGCGTTGTTAGGTTAACACCAGAGCAAACTATACTTAGTATGTTGCAATTCAGAGACATGTGGTTTGACATACCTATCATTAAGCTTAACTATAAAAATGATTCTTTGAAAACTATTCTAGGCGTTGATAAAAGTACCAGCTATGCTAGAGGAATGGATTTTATACGCAGAAAGGATAGTACTTTAGGTAGCTATAAAATAAGTCCTTATCTAGATGAAGCAAATGCTGCTGATGTCAAGACAAGTATTCAACAAGGCTTTATAGATATAAATTACAGTGTAGGTATTTTAGATCAAGTACTTTCTGGATCTATTTTTAAGGTATTTCCTAGAAAAGGAGCTGAAAATAACAAATGGTATGCAGCTCCAGATTTAGAAGAAGCAGGCTTTACAGAAGAACGAGACAAAAGATTTGTAAGAGACTTTTTTCCTGCATATTCTTCTTTACTGTCTAGAGGAAAAGTAGATGGCAATTATTTGAATGCTAATGCGGCGCTTAATAGTCTATTTGAATTTCAAAAATATCACGGTGCAGATGTTATTCCAAGTGAGGATAAAATTGAGGCAGAGATTCTTTATAATAAGTACAATGTATTTAAAAGCTTATATAAGTGGTATGCATGGTTCGGGATCATAATGTTGATTTTACTAATTGTAGAAATCATAAGACCCATGAAGCAAATACGATGGACTATTAAGTTTCATTTTGCGGTAATCGGTGCTTTGTTTCTAGTTCATACTGGTGCTTTGATAATGAGATGGTACTTAAGTGGTCATGCTCCATGGTCTGACGCCTATGAATCTCTAATATATGTTGCCTGGGCGACTATGGCTTTCGGACTTATGTTCGGTAGAAAGAGCGATATGACGGTAGCAAGTACTGCATTTGTCGTGGCAATAATTTTGTGGGTAGCACAGTTGAACTGGTTAGATCCAGCAATAGGTAATTTACAGCCAGTGCTAGATTCTTACTGGTTGATGATTCACGTTTCTATCATTGTAGGTAGTTACGGTCCTTTTGCATTAGGAATGATACTAGGTCTGGTAACTATGATTTTGATGATCTTTTCCACAAAGAAGAATAAGAAAATTATGGACTTGAATATTAAAGAGCTCACTTATATCAATGAGGTAGCGCTTACTGTGGGACTGATCATGTTAACCATAGGAAACTTCCTCGGCGGTATGTGGGCAAATGAATCCTGGGGACGCTACTGGGGTTGGGACCCTAAGGAGACTTGGGCTTTGATTACCATATTTATTTATGCTTTTGTACTGCATTTGAGACTAGTACCAGGTTTAAAAGGAAGATGGACTTTTAACTTATGGTCGGTTCTTGCGTTTGCAAGTGTGTTGATGACGTACTTCGGTGTAAACTTTTACTTATCTGGATTGCATAGTTATGCGAGTGGTGATCAAATTATCTCATATCAATTTGCAGGTATAAGTCTAGCTGTAATCCTAGTCATAGCTGCGGCTGCACGATATAAAGAGTTTAAAATTCATAAAAAGAAGTAGTCTAAATAATTGATCAATAAAACAACAAAAGCCGATATCTACATATCGGCTTTTGTTTTATCATATTTGATCTAATTCTACTTATTAAAAGAATTTCTATAAGCTTCTTTTTCACGTTGTGTTTTACGTTGTATTTGAAAACCTTTCAGGAATTTACGTAGGTATTGATCGTTGAGGTATTTGAACTTAGGATGTGTTCTTTTTCTAAAAAAAGCACTCAATTCAGTCTCGCTTATTTCTACACCTGCTTTTTTCCAAATATAAATTAACTCATCAGAGGTAAAATTGAAAGCGATTTTAAGTTTACGTAATATAATTACATTATCTAATTCAGTTTCTGCAACAGGTGTTTTACCGTCTTTCTTACCGCGATAATTGACGATAAGACCGTTTAAGAAGGTAGCTAGGTTTTCATCAATAACAACATCAAAGTCTTCATCTTCCTCTCTTTTAAGCCAGCTGCTTATCTCAGCTCTAGAAACAGGTTCGCCGCCTTTAGCATACATATCCATCATAGAGTCGTCACTCAAATTGAGTGTAAACCGCAGTCTTCTTAAAATATCATTATTATCCATACTTTCTTGCTCAAGTCTCGTTTAGAAAAGCAAAGGTACGATACTGATAGTTTTTAAGGGAAAAGTTTTGTGTTAGTTCCGCTTTCGCGAAAGCGAGATAAAAAACGTCTCTATTACAACTTGATCCCAAAACGAGCCAGCATTTTCTTTTCAAATGCCCAAAAGAATTCATGCTGCCCAAATAGCCAGCCCATGCATACTAGAACTAATTGATAAATAGGGAAGATAATCAATAACCTTAGTGGCCAAAAAACCCATGCCGATAAATTATCTTGATCTAATCCCAAAAATTCCATGAATGGTCCAGATAAACGAGCTGATAAGGAGCCTGTAATTGCAAACACTATAAATATAGCTATAAGCTCCCATCGATAGGTTACTTTCCATCGGTCTCTTAACTTACTAAATAGCCAGATCGTGATTTTATAAAAGATAAAAGCAAATACCAGAGTTACCGCTATAGTAAACGCATATTCATAAGTAATGTCTTCAAAGGAAGATGGTAAAATTTTAAGAGCTATAAAATAGCCACATGCGAGTAATCCTATGATACCTAAAAGTATAAAAACGAGTTGCCAGTTTTTTGTGATTTCCCAGTTTTCTTTGATTTTTTGCATACTGCAAAAATACGTTACAGAAGGCGTTGTTTATATTTTTGTTCAAAGAAAAGAAAGTAGTTGTGAAGTAAATAGTTCACCTCATACCCATAATCGATACGACGGTCATAGTCTATTCTAAATGGATATAAATGAATGCTATATTTACTAGGGTTTTGTACTCTCAAATTGTATTCATTTACTCTTAAATTGTTAGTTATTTCCATAGAAGATTGAGAGAAATAGCCTTGCTGAGGTTGGGTTGCTAACCATGCATTAAAACCTGGTTCAAATATAATTACCTCATATTTGAGACTGTCGTTTGCGATACGTATGGTATCATTAGTTATAGTTCCTTTCTCAATTTTATAATCGTTGCTACTTTTTAAAGAGCTGCATCCTATTATAGCTACTACAATTAGAATGCTAAGTATTAATTTTTTCATAGTCTAAAGGTAAACTCATTGTAACCCTAAAGAAATGAGCAATGAGTGAACTCATAAATTGGTCGAGTAAAACGCACATTTTAGACATATTACCATTAAAAAAGCGATTAGCTATTAAAGTAACCGCTTTTACACATTGTAAATGAAATGTATTATTTTCCGAAAAGGCCGCCTAGCATACCGCCCAGGCCATTTTTTTTCTTATCGCCTCCTAAAACCATTCCTGCAACGTCATCAATAACACTACCGTCACCATCTGCATCAAGAAGTTGAGAGATAAAAGATTGATCTTGTGTGTCAGACTGTCCTAAAACAGCACCTAACAAATCACCTATTCCATTTTGCTCAGAAGGTTGTGCTTGTTTT
>MAAC01018369.1_pt1 | contig 26528 bp, 22 predicted proteins | sample 1115981 | NCBI WGS metagenome assembly MAAC01 (sample SAMN04961126, study PRJNA320927) | seawater metagenome | isolation source: sample BD02T64 sea water enriched with oil for 64 days | place: USA:Gulf of Mexico | collected 2013-07-27
AAAAGTATACGCTTAGGCGTGAAGAATAAACGCCTTAAAGCTGGATGGGATGATGATTATATGATGAAAGTGCTCACTGTTGGGTTAACAACTGTATAATTTAGACTCGTTTGCCCTACTGCCCCTGGCAGGGCACTTGATTGACAAAAGTTTCCATATGAGCAAGTGCCTGTTCAACTTGCTCAGTAACATTTTCACCATCAAAAATTATTTCTTTTTGCTTTCTGTTTCTCAGGGCCGTATGCAATACCGCTCTGTTTTCGGTTAAATTGATGCGCTCGGCATTGAACATTTTGTCACGCCAATCGGCTAACTTCACTTCTTTGGTTAACTGCAACAGCTCAGCCATCACCGAATCATCAATAAGGTTTTTCGAATAATCAAACAAGATATTGGGCAAGTTAATGGAAAAATTTTCAAAGCGCTGTGCATCCATGGCAAACAAGTCATTCATATGCTGATTTTTCATGCTTTGTGCCAGGGCAGAAAGTGCCTTCCAACTGGGTAAATTTGTTCTGTTTATTTCAGCACAATGAGTCATAGCAATCCTATTTCATACCAAGTCCGACAATTGATTGGTAAATAAATTGTCGGACTTGGTATTATTGTTAAACTTGATAAAATTTCCTATTAAACTAAGTCAAATGACAGCGCTGTTATTTGACTGTAGTTTAAACTTAAAAATGCTTGAAACAAAGCTATAGCAAGGGATTTACCACGCATTGATATAAAAATTTCACTTTCCCGTATTTTTTTACAACACTGTTCAAAAATAATATATAGTTGCGCTTAACGTTTTATCGAGTAACTGTGCTACTGCAATCTTTATTCGTTAGAATTTTATAACAAGAAAAAGGATTTGCCATGAAAGTTACCATCAACGATGTTGCCAAGTTATCTGGTGTTTCGATCAAAACCGTATCTCGGGTTACCAATAATGAAGCCTCGGTAAGACAAGCAACCCGTGACAAAGTGATGGCGGCTATTAAAGAGTTAAATTACCAACCTAACCTGGCTGCAAGAAGCCTGGCCGGGACCAAATCCTATACCATTGCCTACATCTACGATAATCCAAATGCCTATTACATTATTGATATGCAAAACGGGATCTTATCTGAATGTCGTAAACAAAATTTTGAGCTGCTGATCCATCCGTGTAATTCAAAGTCGGTTGATATTATCGAAGAAATCGTAAGCATGATTAAGCAATCTCGAATTGCTGGCGTAGTCTTGACGCCACCGTTTTCCGAAATGCCCAGTGTAGTCGAGCGGTTAAGCGATATTGGGGTGAAATTTGTGCGAATTTTATCCGGTCGCAATGTGCCTGATACTAACTCACCCTGTATCATGGTTAATGACTTTGATGCCGCATTTTCGCTCAGCCAGCATCTCATTGACTTGGGTCATAAAGATATCGGTTTTATCAGCGGTGGCAAAGAGCATAAATCTACGCTCGAGCGTATCGAAGGCTACAGAGCAGCTTTGGCTAAAAATAGTATTGGTTGTCGCGAAGATCTGATCATTGATGGCGAATATTCGTTTGAATCCGGAGTGAAAGGCGCAGAACAGTTATTGGCAAAACCAAATCGCCCTACCGCCATCTTTTCCTGTAATGATGAAATAGCGGCGGGCGCATTATTTGCTTCCCGGTTGCAAAATATCACCATTCCAGAACAATTATCGATAGTTGGCTTTGAGAACAGTCCTTTTTCTCGTCAAACCTGGCCGAAAATAACCACCGCTGACCAACCGAACCAAACCATAGCAAAACATGCCACGGCTTTGTTAATTAACGACATTAGAGAACAAAACTCGGATGAAATTTGCGAACAAATTACCCCGAGTTTATTAGTCAGAGATTCTTCTGGTGCGGTTGCGAATTAAGCTGAACTCGGAATAATTAACGTTGAGCATCCTTTAAACCGTAGCCGCGTAAGAAAAGATCAACCGTATTATCAATGTAGTGTGCTATTTCATCGGCGCTAAGTTGCTGTTCAGTATTATATTCGCGTCGCATTAATGCTTCACCTTTAATCATCGATAAAAACTGCACCGCCGCCATATGGCAATCCACAACTTTTATTAGCCCACTAGTTGAATAATTTGCAATCAATTGAGATATTTCTTTAATAACGGATTCAGGCCCGGCGCTGAAAAATAATTGTGAAACCTTAGGGTTGGTTTGTGATTCAGAAATGCACACGCGATGAATCGCCGTGCCCTCTTTTGACAGTAACAGTTCGATAAATCCTTTGGCAAAAGTTTTTAACGCTACCTGTGGATCTTTCAACAACGCTTCTGGCATTGAAGACATTCTAAACTCGCTACAGCGATGGCTTATGGCGGCAGCAAACAATTCATCCTTATTACCGAAATGACTGTAAACCGTTTGTTTGGAAACCCCGGCAGATTTGGCAATGCTATCCATGCTGGTTACCGAAAACCCTTTTTCGCAAAAATTTTCAGTGGCAGCACTGAGAATTAGCTGCCGCTTTTCTTCGCTTTTACTTCTACCTTTGCTTTTAATCACTATTTACCTCGATTAGATTCAGCATACATTAATCGCAACAAATCACACTGGACAGTCTAGTTTAATTTATCTAAACTAGACCCATTAGTCTAGTTTGATTTATGTTTTATTTTAAAAGAAGCCACTATGCAATCGAATAACGCCAACTCAAATCACATCTCGCCCCTATCTTTCAAGCGGTTCTTCACCACAGTTTTGATATTCGCTTTAGCCGCCTGTGGCGAAAATCAACCACAAGCGGATATAGATACCGGCGCCTATGTGCACACAGTTGCCAGTGAGCCCTTGCAATTAAAGCACAGTTATCAGGTATTACGGAAGTTTTCCGGCACCGTTGCATCGAAACAAAGTGCCAATTTAAGTTTCGAAGTTTCAGGACGAATTGCCACCATCGCGGTTGATGAAGGCGATAATGTCAGCAAAGGCCAGATACTTGCCCGTCTCGACACTGAATTTTTAACCATTGAACAGCAACAGTTACAGGCGCAAGTCTTACAGTTAAAGGCGGAAGAAGAATTGGTTGATGCCAACTTAACGCGTACCGATGCGTTAATAAAAAATGGTTATGCTTCGCAACAAACAGTGGATGAATTAACCGCCCAGAAAAAAGTATTGCGCGCAAATCAGCAGCAATTACAAGCCAACCTTGCTGCCAAGAAATATCAAATCAATCATGCAACAATTTTTGCGCCTTTTACCGGAACCATTAATAAACGGTTAATTAATATCGGTGAGGTAATTAACCCACAAATACCCGCTTTTGAATTGCAACAAAACAGTAATAAAGAATTAAAAGTCGGTGTACCACAACATTTAGTCGCGAAAATCAAACACCAGCAGACGTTCGATTTAGAGGTAAATCAACAAACCATAACGGTGGCAAGTTTAGCGGTGAATTCAAAGTTAAACGAGCGCAGCCGCACTGTGCAATTACGCTTTCCGCTGCCCGATGAATTAGAGGCATATAATAATCAACTGGCGTTTTTCAGTTTCGAACAAAGTTATCAACAAGACGGGTTTTGGGTTCCTTTTACCGCGCTTACTGATGGCATAAGGGGTACCTGGAATGTATACACCTTAGCGCCAAAAAGTCATGATTCATATACCTTGGTGAGTCACAGTGTTGAGATCATCCATAGTGAACAAAACAAAGCCTTTATCCGCGGTGATTTAGCCCAAGATCAGCTTTTGTTAAGCGCCGGGATGCAACGTTTAGTCCCTGGCCAAATCGTCAAAACAAAGCAGTAGAGAGCACGATATTATGATTGAAGCGTTCGTTAAAAATGGTCGATTGATGACCTTGTTGATAATTCTGATCATCGTCTCAGGTTTCGCCGCAGTAAATGTTCTGCCCCGCTCTGAAGATCCACAAATGGTTAATCGTGCCGCCAGTGTCATTACCCGTTTACCCGGCGCAAGCGCTGAACGAGTCGAAGCGCTAATCACCGAAAAGATAGAACAAAAGCTACAAAAACTCGCAGAAATTGATTATTTAGCATCAACCTCTCGACCTGAAATTTCGGTGATACAAATAAAGCTGAAAGGCGAAGTAAGCAATTCAGCACCGGTCTTTTCACGCATTCGTGATCTTTTAGCTGATGTACGGCCATTTTTGCCTGCAGATTCGTTAGAGCCAACGCTTATTGATGAAAGAAGTTATGCTTTTACTCAACTTGTGGCGTTAAACTGGATCGCCGATGGACCGTCTGACTTACTCATCTTAGGGCGTTATGCTACGGAATTAAAATCACAATTGCGTTTAGTGCCGAATACCGATTTTGTCGATATTTATGGCCAAAATGATGAAGAAATATTGGTGCAACTTGATCAAAATGTTGCTGCCATGGCGGGTATTTCGTTATTGCAGGTCAGTCAGGCAATTGCCAATGCCGATGTTAAAGTTCCTGCCGGTAAACTGGTCAACAACTACAATCAGATGCAAATCGAATTAACTGGCGCCCTTGATTCCATTACGCGAATACGCAACATTCCAATTATTTCAGACAGTTACAGCCCACTACTGGTTGGCGATGTGGCAACAGTGAAACGGCAGGTCAAAACACCAATGAGTGAATACGCCATTGTTAATGGCAAACCGGCTTTGGTGGTTGGTACCCGAATGATCCACGGCATCAGAATTGATAAGTGGTCGGCAAGTGTCACCGAAAAGCTCAACGAATTTGCCAAATTACTGCCAGCTAGCATCCAGTTGGAAGTAATGTTTGATCAAAATACTTATACCGAAACACGGTTAACCGACCTGGTTGGCAATATCATTATTGGTTTTGCCATTATCGCCCTAGTGTTGTTTATTTCACTCGGCGTACGCTGTGCCATTATTGTGGTTATCTCTTTACCATTGACCGTTTTATTTACCCTGTCAGTGATGAATTACTACGGTTTGCCGATACATCAAATGTCGGTAACCGGTTTAGTGGTTGCTTTGGGTATTATGGTGGATAACGCCATTGTCATGACCGACACAGTGCAACAGAAAAAACAGCAAGGAATTAATGGCTTACAGGCCGTATTAGAATCGGTTCGTCATCTTTGGTTACCCCTGTTAGGCTCTACCGCCACCACGGTTTTGGCATTTATGCCAATTGTATTAATGCCGGGTGATGCTGGTGAGTTCGTCGGTGGCATTGCCTTAAGCGTGATTTTTGCATTGATTGGTTCATACTTAATTTCGCACACTATTGTTGCCGGCCTTGCCGGTCGATTTATCAAGGTAAATAGTCAAAAAACTGCCTGGTATCATAACGGTTTAAGTTTGGTGAAAGCCACAGCCTGGTTTCAACGTACCCTTGATTTTACCCTGAAAAAACCCAAAATCACGATTGTTCTGGTATTTATCTTACCAATTTTAGGCTTTGTCATGGCAAAACAACTCGATGAGCAGTTTTTCCCTTCTTCTGATCGAGATATGTTTCAAATAGAACTATATATGCCGGCACAAACCAGTATCAAAGCGACGAAGGCTATCACCGAACAGGTATCGATAACATTGGCACAATATCCCGAAATTGAAAAATTACGCTGGTTTATTGGCAAAAGTGCACCATCGTTTTATTACAATATGGTCAGTGCCAAAGATGGCATGCAAAACTACGCACAAGCGATGATAACCGCGACGGATTATTCGGCGGCAAACCGGTTAATTCCAGAGCTGCAAGTGACACTTGATAAAGCCTTTGGGCAAGCACAAATCTTGGTGCGAAAATTAGAGCAAGGGCCTCCATTTAACGCTCCTATTGAAGTTCGGCTATTTGGCCCTAACCTGGATACCCTGCAGGAGTTAGGCAATGGTATTCGCCGGCTATTTTCGCAAACTGAAAACGTAGTACATTCTCGCGCTACTTTACTTCCAGGTACGCCGAAAGTGTGGCTGCAGGCTGATGAAGACACATTAAACGGTTTAAATTTAAACTTGAATGACGTTGCCAAACAACTCGAATCTGCTTTAGAGGGTGCGGTGCAAGGCTCTATTGTTGAAGCGACTGAGTCCATTAATGTTCGAGTAAAAATTAGCGATAGTGAACGTGAAGACATTAATGCCTTGGCTAACTTTCCGATTGTAAACCCACAAAATGGCAGTTACATCCCGTTATCGGCGATAAGTCAGGTAAAAGTAAGCCCTAGCCGAGGGGCAATACCGCATCGAGATGGTATGCGGGTAAATGTTATCGAAGGGTATATTCGCTCAGGGGTGCTGCCATCGACGGTATTAAACGACATTCAAGATAGATTAGCCGAGCAAAATTTTGTTTTGCCCAGCGGTTACTCCATTGATATTGGTGGTGAGTCGGGGGCAAGAGATAGAGCCGTTAGTAAATTAATGAGCAGCGTTGGCGTGATCTTAACCATACTCATTACCGTCGTGGTACTGTCGTTTAATTCCTTTAGAATTTCCAGTATCATTTTTATTTCGGCTTTTATGTCGATAGGTCTCGGCTTATTAAGCGTGTATGCCTTTAATCATCCGTTTGGCTTTACCGTAATTATTGGCCTGTTGGGTTTAATGGGGCTTGCCATTAACTCTGCCATCGTCATTCTCGCCGAATTAAAGGCGGATCCGATGGCGGTAATTGGCGATAAATCTGCGATTATCCATGGAGTATTACGTTGTACCCGCCATATTAGCTCAACCACTATCACTACCGTAGGCGGCTTCTTGCCATTAATATTAGCCGGAGGCGGATTTTGGCCACCTTTTGCCATCGCGATTGCCGGTGGTACGGTATTAACTACGCTGTTATCATTTTACTTTGTCCCGGCGGCGTTTTATTTAATGAGCAAAAAGCGCCACTTTGAAAAAACCAGCGTCGCGTTGAGTTAAAGTATAAACAAACGTTTATGCAGTTAAGTGGCAAATATTATGTAAAAACTTAGCAATTAACGACGATATTTAGTGCAAACTGATGACTCTTTAAGCAAACACACAAAAAGTCGCATTTTTTTTGAAAAAACAGTTGACGAGGGCAAGGCAGATTAGCATAATACGCCGCACTTACTTGAGGCGACTCAAATAAGTATTGGTATGGCTACATAGCTCAGTTGGTTAGAGCACATCACTCATAATGATGGGGTCCCAGGTTCGAGTCCCGGTGTAGCCACCATTCATATCATTAATTTGGTATACCTGTGCGGACGTGGCGGAATTGGTAGACGCGCTGGATTTAGGTTCCAGTATTCTAGGATGTGAGAGTTCAAGTCTCTCCGTCCGCACCATTTACATTGTTGGGATATAGCCAAGCGGTAAGGCAGCGGGTTTTGATCCCGTCATTCCGAGGTTCAAATCCTCGTATCCCAGCCAATCTTTTTGATTTATTCAATTTGTAGCGGCTTCGATAATGTAAATAAGAAGTTTAAAGTTGGGATATAGCCAAGCGGTAAGGCAGCGGGTTTTGATCCCGTCATTCCGAGGTTCAAATCCTCGTATCCCAGCCACTTCTTCTTAAACAATTTAATATAAATTATTAAATTAGAAATAAAAGCCTAGCGGCTTTTTTTTTGTTTCATAAAAGTAAAAATTTGATTGGCTACATAGCTCAGTTGGTTAGAGCACATCACTCATAATGATGGGGTCCCAGGTTCGAGTCCCGGTGTAGCCACCATTTACTACCTTTTATCTAGTTATTTAACTCGATATCAAAATGCGGACGTGGCGGAATTGGTAGACGCGCTGGATTTAGGTTCCAGTATCTTGCGATGTGAGAGTTCAAGTCTCTCCGTCCGCACCACTTGATTTAAAGTAAACAAAAAAACTCCAAAGCTAACTTATTTTATAAAGTTAATTTTGGAGTTTTTTTATGTTTGAAACTTAATAATTTCACGGAATTTCATAAGACAATTGGTATCGGTTGAAGCGCCGTTGCAGGTTAGTAATAAATTTTTTGAGTATTTTTACAGCAGTCCGCTAAATATTTATTGTTTTTGATAGAAATCGCTTGCGCTTTAACAAACCTTCTCTATAATTCACCTCGGTTTGCGGACGTGGCGGAATTGGTAGACGCGCTGGATTTAGGTTCCAGTATTCTAGGATGTGAGAGTTCAAGTCTCTCCGTCCGCACCATTTAATTAATTAACTAAGTCAGTTAATAGAAGAACTCCGAAGATGATTTTTATAGATTATCTTCGGAGTTTTTTTATGCCTGAAATTTATTGCCTGTAAGTAACTCTAAAAAGCTAGTGACTAAGTGCACCAGATCCTAGCTGGTCAACCATACGGGTGAAATCAGCTATAGACGTTTCAGTACATGAGACGGTTTCTGCACACGGGCGACGATATAATCCTTTGCGAGCTTGAGCGTCACGCTTTTCTGCCATAAAGGTTTCAAAAAAAGCAAAATCCGCTTCAAATAACTGCACCAGGGTTAACGGTGTCACCTCTATGACTTCCATTTCATCGTCGGGAAATTCAGTTTTGGCGATGCTATTGGATTCATTTTTAGGGCTATGTTCACTGTCAATATCGGCAACTGGCGTAGAGCTTGCTGTTACTCCTTTAACATCGGCCTTAACATCTGCCTTAACCTTTTCGTTAGTATTAGCGACTATCACAGTTTGGTCATGCACACGGGCCAGTTTTGCTAATTGAGGAAAATTGTCATCGGTTAGCACTTTTTGTGACTTGAGATAGTTGGTGTAGCTCTTCACTTGTTTGTGGGACGTTACAAAAGCTTTACTCAGCCATTTATCGGCTTCGTCATAATCGTGAGGGCCAAATTCATCTTGACTGAAAATCATTCCCAATAAATAACTGGCTTCCGAGTGGTTTTTTCGAGCGGCTTTTTTCAGGTAACGAATGCCCTGTTCAAGGTCAACATAATCAGCTTCGGTTAAATAAAACAAACCGGCTTTATATGAGCCGGCAACACTGAAGTATTTAGAAGAACGTTTATACCAGCGAAGCGCTTGCTCTTTATCGATAGAAGTTCCATAGCCAACCTGATAAAAAGTGCCAAGCATTTCCATCGCATCGGCATAACCTTCTCGCGATTTACGTTTGTATTCACTAAACCAACGCTCACACTCATTAGTGGTACACTCTTTAATTGCGGAATTGCTGGCAATTGCCGTTGATGGCAGATGAGAGCAGATCAGTATGACTAGCAGTTTGAATATGGTCTTATTCATTTTTATCCCTAAAATTAATAACTTATTGGATTACTTTAGAAAAAATGATTACAAAAACAAATTGGTATTATACCAAGTCTACTAAGTGTTTTCCCACTCAGTGATAATTAATAGAATTGGTATCATTTAAATTCCACAGGCATAAGCCAATGCTTTGCTTTTTAATATCGGTGCCCGATGAGCGACAAAAATGCCAATATTGCGCAATAATTTAACCGGGGTGGATGGATTGGCAAAGGTGGCATAAATGGCATCCATGCCTGTCATCATTAATAGGTTATCCATACGCCGGGCTTTTTCATAACGCTTTAATACGTGCTCGGCATGATAGTTTTCACCTGAACCTATCGCTTTCGCAATTACCGTTTGTAATGCCGCAACATCTTTAAAACCAAGGTTGACCCCCTGCCCAGCCAACGGATTTATAGTATGAGCAGAATCCCCTACCAGCACGACCCTGCCTTTTACATAATCGTTGGCATGACGGCGAGTTAAAGGAAAGGCTCCTTTATTCACCACCTCGACTTTACCTAAGCGTTTGGGGAAGTGTTGATGGACTTCATCTTGCAGTTGTCGATTTGATAATTGTGCCAAACGCTTTATTTCCGCTTTTTGCTGATACCAAACCAGTGATGCGTTATTACCTGGCATAGGTAAAAACGCCAAGGGCCCACCAGCAGAAAATTTTTGCCAGGTAATGTCTTGTTGGCCAACTTCGGTTGTTACATTGACTAACATCGCACTTTGTTGATAGTCCCAACCAGTAATGCCGATTTCGGCTAATTGTCTAACCTTCGAATTCGCACCATCGGCGCCAATGAGTATCTTTGTCGCAAGCGTTTGCGACGATAACTCAACCAGCACCTGGCTTTCATCCTGAGTAAATGAAACCAGTTGCTCGGGGCATAACAGGGTAACGTTAGAGTTTGCTTGCAATTGTTGCCAAAGGGATAATTGAATTAAGCGGTTTTCCACAATATGGCCAAGGTGCGGTTGGCCAATTTCACCGGCGTTAAATTCGGCATAGGCAATATCATCTTCCCAAACACCTAGGCGCTTATATACGCAACTGCGCCAATCCTTTATTTGTTGCCAGGCATTTAATTGTGACAATAATTGTTCTGACGCTAATGAAATGGCGGAAACCCGTAAATCAAAAACAGCTTGGCTTTGCTGCTCTTCATCGAAAGGCGATGGTTGCTTTACTTCAACCACCGCCACCTTTAATCCAAGCTCGGCTAATGACAATGCCGTTGCCGCACCAACCATGCCGCCACCAACAATTAAACAGTCTACTTTTAACACTCGTTACTCAACTATTTTAAATTTCTTATAAAACTGATTTTAACCAAGCTAAACCCGAATACCAAGTGAATTACCCATAAGATCAATTTTATTTTTTTGCGGCAAAAGTCATAAAGACACCATAAAAATACATCTAAACCATTGTTTTACATCCAAATTAAAGCACATCCAGGCAGTCATCGACGAACCGCATTTTTTCAACGACGAACGACAATTTCAAAGTTGAATGTAACAAGAGTCGTCAATATGGCCAATTTGAAACATATGCTTACAAGCGTTTTGCAACGTTTTTTTAACATTGTGTATCCTATAAGCATGTACCAAATAAACCGTACAAAAAATAATAACCGTAAACAGTAAATACATTAAAAACTTTAAACATTAACTTTGAAAATTAGCGAAAGCTAACAAGGAAAACATTATGAAAACTTTAGCCGCAACTCTTCTAGGATTAACAATATTAGCTGCTCCTGCAGCATGTTTAGCAAGTCCGGTAAACGCCGCCGTAACGCCACAACAAATGCCCGTGTATGAAGTGGTATATGTAGGCAGCGTAAACCTAGTCGCCCAGCAAACGGAACATACGTTACAAGCTTTACACTATCAAAATATGCTAGATGTTCGCACGAGTGCGAAAAACAACATTAAATACATAGGTGCGCGTTTGCATTTAAACGCCAGTGAGATAGCAAAAGTAGCGACTACCGCAGAGTTGGCCAACGTTGCAGAGTGATCACTCCCAACTTTTAACCACAAACATCAGCTTAAATTAAACCGACAGTTATCTTAATTGTCGGTTTTTATCATTTAAAACATTAAATTGCCGCCATATCTGCGTCCGATACCAATTTATTACAAATTAATAACGCTGTGGTAGTGGCGTCAGATGTGAAGAAAGAGTAAAATACGCCCCCTTTTGGTTAATTACCGAACAAATTTGTTTGCGCGCGAGCTCAATCAGCGGTTGTTAGCGGTACACTACACATTAATTTTTGGGCAAATAAGCAATGAGTAAAAAGCTTTACATTAAAACTTGGGGCTGTCAGATGAACGAGTATGACTCGCAGAAGATGGCTGATCTATTAGACTCTACCCATGGCTACGTTGAAGTTAAAGAGCCAGAAGACGCGGATGTGCTGTTATTAAACACCTGCTCTATTCGGGAAAAGGCCCAAGAGAAAGTTTTTCACCAGCTCGGTCGTTGGAAGAATATGAAAAACGACAAACCCGATTTAATCATTGGTGTTGGTGGTTGTGTTGCTTCTCAAGAAGGTGATGCCATTCGTAAGCGTGCGCCGTTTGTCGATATTGTCTTTGGTCCACAAACTCTGCATCGTTTACCGGAAATGATTAACCAGGTAAATGGCGAGCACACCTCAGTGGTTGATGTCAGCTTTCCTGAAATTGAAAAATTTGACCGTTTGCCAGAACCAAAAGCTGATGGCCCAACCGCTTTTGTCTCAATTATGGAAGGTTGTAGTAAATACTGTACCTTCTGTGTAGTTCCTTACACCCGTGGGGAAGAAGTGTCTCGCCCAATGGATGATGTATTATATGAAATTGCGCAATTGGCCGAGCAAGGCGTGCGTGAAGTTAATTTATTAGGTCAAAACGTAAATGCTTACCGCGGCGATATGCACGATGGTAGTGTTTGCCGTTTTTCCGACTTATTACGTTTGGTGGCCACTATTGATGGCATTGACCGTATTCGTTACACCACTTCGCATCCGGTAGAATTTACCGATGACCTCACCGAAGTGTACAAAGACATTCCTGAATTGGTCAGTCATCTACATTTGCCGGTACAAAGTGGTTCTGATCGAATTTTAACTATGATGAAGCGTGGCCATACCGCCATTGAATACAAATCAAAAATTCGCGCCTTGAAAAAAGCGCGTCCTGATCTTTGCATGTCATCCGATTTCATCATAGGTTACCCGGGTGAAACCGCTGACGATTTTGAAGCAACAATGAATTTGATCAAAGCCATCGATTTTGATTTAAGCTTCAGCTTTATTTACAGTGCCCGCCCAGGCACACCGGCGGCCGATGCCATAGATGATGTCAGCGAAGACACCAAAAAGCAGCGTTTGCACATACTGCAAGACAGAATCAATACCCAGGCATTGTCCATTGCTCGCAAAATGTTAGGCAGCGAACAACGCATCTTGGTAGAAGGCCCGTCGAAGAAAAATCCGATGGAATTACGCGGTCGAACCGAAAACAATCGTATCGTTAACTTTGAAGCGCCACACACGGTAATTGGCGGCTTCGTTGACGTTGAAATTACCGATGTTTACAGTAACTCTTTACGTGGTAAATTAGTGCGCACTGAAGATGAAATGGGCTTGCGTATTGCTCATTCACCAGCGGATATTTTAGCGAACCAACATCATCAAACGCCGAAACATGGCACCGATGATTTAGGTGTAGCTACATATACTCCTTAGCGGTAAAATAACCTAAAGTAAAAATAAAGTTACCTACTGATATTAAACAACATAGAGAAGCACTTGAGCAAAGACAAAACTAACCATGAATTGGTGATGGAACCCGTAGACAATAATCGCTTTGTCAATTTATGTGGGCCATTAGATGAAAACTTGCGAAAAATTGAACGACGTTTAGGCGTCGAAATTAATTATCGCGGTAATGTCTTTAAAATTCATGGCAAAGATATTGTTTGTAAAGCGGTGAGCAAGCTATTAAAAGATCTCTATGTAGAAACCGCCGTGGTAAAAGGCAAAGCCGGCATCATTAGTCAGCAAGAACTGCATTTAGCGCTTACGCAAGTAAACGTACTTGAGCAAGAAACCGAACTTGCCAACGAATTTGAGCAAATGGTTACCATTAAAACCAAACGCGGCATTATCAAACCTCGCAATGAAAATCAAAGCGATTATGTACAAAACATCCTCACTAATGACATAAGTTTTGGTGTTGGCGTTGCCGGCACTGGCAAAACCTATTTGGCGGTCGCTTGCGCCGTTGATGCGCTTGAGCGCCAGGAAATACGCCGTATATTGTTAACTCGCCCGGCGGTAGAAGCCGGTGAAAAATTAGGCTTTTTACCCGGTGATTTATCCCAGAAAGTCGACCCTTATTTACGCCCGTTGTATGATGCACTGTTTGAAATGCTAGGCTTTGAAAAAGTGGAAAAATTGATCGAACGTAACGTTATCGAAGTGGCGCCACTTGCTTATATGCGCGGCCGAACCTTAAACGATGCCTTTATCATTTTGGATGAAGGCCAAAATACCACGGTTGAGCAAATGAAAATGTTCTTAACCCGCATAGGTTTTAATTCAAAAGCAGTGATCACCGGCGATATCACCCAAGTCGATTTACCGCGCGGTCAACGCTCAGGTTTGCGCCATGCCATTGAAGTGCTCGAAAACATCAAAGGCGTAGGGTTTAATTACTTTCAGGCCAAAGATGTGGTCCGTCATGCTGTGGTTGCCCGTGTTGTTGAGGCTTACGAGAAGCACGAAGACATACACCAAACGCCACACCGCTAAATAGAGCAAGTTGATGACGAATGCCACCATTACCGTTGATTTGCAAATTGCTTGTGAGAGTAAGCAACTGCCAAATAGCGAGCAATTTCAATTATGGGCCGAAACCGCACTATTACCCTATAACACAAATTTTGAGTTAACCATAAGAGTGGTAGAGCAGAGCGAGTCGCAACAATTAAACCATCAATATCGGGGCAAAGACAACCCAACCAACGTGTTATCTTTTCCGTTTGAAGTGCCCGATGGGATTGAACTGGATCTGTTGGGCGATCTCATTGTTTGTGCCGATGTTGTTGAAATTGAAGCAAAAGATCAAAATAAAGCAATTTTTGCCCATTGGGCACATATGATCATTCATGGATGCTTGCATTTATTGGGTTATGATCATATAACATCTGATGAAGCAGATGAGATGGAAGCGATCGAAATCAGATTGCTGGCTGAGTTAGGCCATAGCGATCCGTATCTCGCCTCTTAATGTTAATTAATAAAGGTATATAAAAAGCTCTATGAGCGACGACAACCCCCAGTCCACAAACGGCTCTTCAAAAACCCTGTTAGAAAAAATCGTTCAGGTATTTACCGGAGAGCCGCAAAATAAAGAAGAACTGGTTGAAGTGCTAAACGATGCACAAGACCGAGACTTGATCAAACCCTCAACCAAGCTCATGCTTGAAGGTGTTTTAGAAGTAAGTGATATGCGCGTACGCGATATCATGATCCCGCGCTCACACATGGTTACCATCGATATAGAACAAACCCTGGATGAGTTTTTACCCATTGTGTTAGAATCTGCTCATTCAAGATTTCCTGTGGTTAACGACGACATTGATCATATTGAAGGTGTATTGCTGGCCAAAGACTTGTTAGCTCATGCATTTAAAAATGACACAAAAGAGCTGACCGTAAAAGAACTGCTGCGCCCGGCGATAATCATTCCAGAAAGTAAACGGGTTGAACCTTTATTAAAAGAATTTCGACAAGAACGCTATCATATGGCGGTGGTGGTTGATGAGTACGGTGGTGTTTCGGGTTTAGTGACCATTGAAGACATACTCGAACTGATTGTCGGTGAAATTGAAGACGAGCATGATGACTTACTCGAACGTGAAATTCGTCAATTAAGCGGTAATGTTTATCAGGTAAAAGCGTTAACTGAGCTTGATGATTTTAACGAATACTTTAACTGCAAATTGGATGAAGAAGCCGCCGACACCATAGGTGGTATTATCATTCATCAGTTTGGCCATATGCCACGGCGTGGTGAAAGCACCAAATTAAACGATTTTGAGTTTAAAATTGTCAATGCCGACAAGCGCCGTATTCAGCAATTACAAGTTACCGTGCCGAAAGGTCATGTGATCACCGGTAAACTTGCCGACGAGCGCTAAGGCGCTCGTTTTTTTAATAAGTTTTAGCAATCAATAACAAAAATAATACAACAAAGACATACCCTTATGAGCCAAGTAAACGGACGAACTGATCAGATAAAGCATCCTCTACTTGCACTGTTATTCAGCTTTTTATCTGGTTGCTGCTTAGTGTTTGCCTTTGCGCCGTTTTCTTTTTGGCCGGTGGCCTTTGTCGCGGTAATGATTTGGCTCTTCCAAATCAACAACAATACCGCGAAACAAGCGTTTAAACATGGCTTTAGTTTTGGCTTTGGTTACTTTGCTGCGGGCATCAGTTGGGTCCATGTATCGATAGAGCAATTTGGTGGCCTGCCGTTAATTGTGTCGATGGCATTAATGCTCATGCTTTGTGCCTACCTTGCCATTTTCCCTGCCCTTGCCGCGTTATTATCGGCAAAACTGTCGACCACGAAACGGCTTAACCTGTATTACCTGCCATTTATTTGGTTATTTAGCGAATACTTGCGCAGTGTGCTGTTAACCGGGTTTCCCTGGTTATCGTTAGGCTACAGTCAAATAGACAGCCCATTGGCGGCGCTTGCCCCTATCGGTGGTGAAACGACTATCAGTTTTGTGATCATGCTAAGTTGCGTCACGGTTTTTCAACTATTGAACAAAGCACAGGTAAAAGCCAACGCCCTGGTGTTAGTGCTAGTGCTCAGCTCAATCCTGATAAGTAACAATGTAAGCTTTATTGAAACAACCGGGGAAAGTTTTAAAACTGCATTAGTGCAAGGCAATATTAAGCAAGAACTCAGATGGGATGAAGTTGCTGAACAAGATATCATCAACAATTACATAAACAGCACAGAAGCGTTATATGCTAACAATGATGTGGTGATTTGGCCGGAAGCGGCGATCCCGAGAATAGAGCCATTGTCACAAGAATACCTGCGTTACCTGGATTTGCAGGCCAGCAATAACCAGTCAAGCTTGATCACTGGCATTATCAATTATGATCCAGATACCAGGCGGTTCTTTAATCGTTTAGTGGTGTTAGGCAACAAAAACGCTGAAGATACCCAGGGGAGCTATTACTACGGTAATGCCAATCATTACAACAAACATCATCTATTACCTATTGGTGAATTTGTTCCCTTTGCCGAGTTATTACGCCCGATTGCACCATTATTTAACTTACCCATGTCGTCATTTTCGCGCGGTGACTACGTACAACACAACATTACCGCCAATGGCTTAAATTTTGCGCCGTTAATTTGTTTTGAAATAGCCTTTCCCCAACAACTTGCCGCCAATATCAAAGAGCATACCGATGCGATATTAACGGTAAGCAACGATGCCTGGTTTGGCGCCTCTCATGGTCCGGATCAACATTTAGAAATCGCCCGTATGCGCGCCTTAGAATTTGGCAGGCCGATGCTGCGCTCTACCAATAATGGCCTCACCGCCGTTATCGATCATAACGGCAACATTACCGCCGACATTCCGCAATTTAGTAAAGCGATATTGCAAACTACAGTGGCATTGGTAACCGGTATCACCCCATATACGATTTGGGGCCGTTACCTGGATAAAATATTGATGCTAGTGTTTGCATTGTTTTGGTTAGTAAATAATGCCATTAAATCCTCTACCGCGAATAAATAACTTAAGTGGATATTTACCCATTTGCCGCTAATTAATGGCTTTCGATTAACTGCCCGGCTCCAACAAATCGATAAATTGTTGCGACTGGGCAATGGCTTTATTCATTTCAGCCAATAATGATTGTACATCACGCTTTATCGATTGATATTCACCTTCTAGCGTGCCTATCGCTCTGGCATTCAAATTATGTTTTAAATACAAACTATTGTCTTTTAACGCGGCCAGTACCGGCGCCATTTTCTTTTCGGCCCGATGCATTGACTTAATTAACGATTGATAATGTTGCTCGGTTTTGCTTAATTTACTCTGACTCTGGCGTTTTAACTTGGCGCTAGAGTACCGATTAATTTCATCGCGCCATTCAGCAAACAAAGCCTCGGCAACATCTTCTACGCCTTCAATTCTATCGCTAACCTCTTGAGCTGCTTCCTTGCTTGCCTCAAAATGATCATTGGTAAGTTCATATTGCTCAGCCAAATCGCCACCGTCAAAGGCAATAAGCTCGGAGAATTGCTCAAGCGCCGACTTAAATTCTTGTTGCGCCTGTTGTTGCGCATCCTGGGCATCTTCCACCCGATCGACCATGATATCCCGTTTATGCTGGCCAACGGTTTCCATGGCCGAATAATAAGCCGATTGGCATGCAAGCAAACTCAACAGACAAAGTAGCAAAAATGATCTTTGATACATTTTATTCATTATTTTCCTTTAGTGTTTATAACGGGCCGCATCGAGGATTGCCCACAAATGCGTAATCGCGGCAAAGGCTATCGGAAATACTAGCCAGGATAAGCCCCAAAAAATACCGGCAAAGACAAAAAATAGAATCGCCGGTAGCACCCGGCCCTGCACTAACTGTCCCAAACCGGGGATAAAAAAGCTGCAAATCGCCGCAAGTACATTGCCGCTAGAACCTTGCTTAGCCATATATACTCCTTATCAGTAATTATTAATAAACAAATTATAGTTCGATAGCAACAATAAAGACCATTTCTGTATCTTCAAAATTTTACCCTGAAACATTCCCTTACATCTACAAGTTAATTATTTGTTAATAAATTACAACCTTTTTCAATCTTGCCTCGACTAAAGCTGAGATACACACAATTTAGATTCGGGGGAATTTATGAAAATTGCAGATACCAGTTCACAAGATGTGATGGTGAAAGATAACAAAGCAAGCAACAAGAAAATCATTTGGGCAACCGCCATAATCAGCATGTTTGGCCTAGCAATATGGCAGTTTGCGCCGGCGGCAAGCCGCTGGAGTAAGGCGGAGCTTTCGGTACCGTTAAAACGGGTAAGAATTGCCACCATTAACCGCACCGACTTTGTTCGCGATGTTTCGGTGCAAGGGCGTGTAATTGCGGCCATCAGACCAACAGTATATAGCCCTGCTGAGGGCACGATAAGTTTCAATATAGACGCGGGTAGCGAAGTTGCCGCCGGGCAAACACTGGCGATAATTGATAGCCCAGAGCTCACCAGTCGCTATGATCAGGAACAAGCCAGTTTGGAAAATTTGCAAACAGGATTAAAACGACAAAAAATCCAAGCCAAAAAACAGCGGCTAATCGATAAAAAAGCCGTTGATTTGGCGCAAGTTGCCTTAACCACGGCACAACGAGAAAAACGTCGAGCGGATCAGGGTTATCAGAAAAAAGCCATCAGTCAAATTGACTTTGAAAAAGCACAAGACGATTTAGCCAATGCTAAATTACAGTATGAGCACGCCGTTGCCGATGCGAATTTGGATAAAGAGTCACTCGATTTCGATTTACAATCGCTGGTTTTGCAAATTCAACGCCAGCAGTTGTTAGTGAAAGACTTGCTCCGTCAGGTCGAAGCGTTAGAAGTAAAATCGCCAGTAAATGGCATTGTCGGTAATTTAAATGTGCAAAACAAAACTTACCTAACCAAAAACCAGGCCATTTTGATGGTAGTCGACTTATCTAAATTTGAGGTCGAAGTGGATATTCCAGAAAGCTATGCCGACGATTTAGCCATCGGCATGGACGTGCAAATCAACTTTGATCAACAACTGTTTAGTGCTCGTCTGGTAACAATTTCCCCCGAAATACTGAACAATCAGGTTACCGGACGGGTACGCTTCGAACAATCCATGCCGCCAGGGCTTCGTCAAAACCAACGATTAAATACCCGCATTTTGTTAGAAGCGCGAGCAGATGTTTTGCAAGTTCGACGTGGCCAGTTTCTCGATAGCTCCAACGGCAAGTTTGCTTATGTCGTTAACAACGGCATTGCCACCAAAACCAAAATCAATACTGGCGCCAGAAGTTTGAGCAGCGTTGAAATTATCGAAGGTTTAACACCGGGTCAGCAAATTATTATTTCCGGCACCGATATTTTTAAAAATGCCGAGCAAGTCATGCTTACTCAATAAGCTTTCGAGTAGATAACCACTAAAAATAAGCAGTACCAATAAAAACACACATTTAGCGACACACTAAAAATACAGTAATAGTCAATGTTGCATTGACTGACAAGAATCCAAGATAAGGACACACTATGTTAACCATGAATAACATCAGCAAAGTATTTCAAACTGACGAAGTGCAAACGCATGCCTTGCGTGACTTTCATTTAAAAGTAAACGAAGGCGATTTTATCAGTGTCACCGGCCCTTCCGGTTCGGGCAAAACCACATTTTTAAACATTGCCGGCTTACTGGAAAATTTCACCAGTGGCACCTTTATGCTTGATGACATTGATATTAGCAAGCTCAATGACAGAGGCAGATCGAAAACTCGTAATGAAAAAATAGGCTTTATTTTTCAAAGTTTTAATCTAATTCCCGACTTAAACCTTTATGACAATGTTGATGTGCCACTGCGCTATCAGGGATTAAGCTCAAAAGAGCGTAAAAAACGTATTGTTCATCATTTAGAAATGGTGGGGCTTGGTTCAAGAATGAAACACTTGCCGAGCCAGTTATCCGGCGGTCAACAGCAACGCGTCGCCATCGCCCGAGCATTAGCGACCAACCCGCGTTTTTTACTTGCCGATGAACCCACCGGTAATTTAGATACGCAAATGGCGAAAAGTGTAATGGCTTTGTTAGAAGAGATTAACCAACAAGGCACTACCATCATTATGGTGACACATGACGATGACTTGGCCAACAGAGCGACTCGAAAAATTCAAATTAAAGATGGCCGAGTGAGTGAGCTTGATGTGGTTAGTGACCGTGCCAATAGCAAGATTAAAGCCACCGAAGAAGCCATAGCGTAAGGAGCGAATGATGTTTACTTATTATCTTCGACTGGCCTGGATCAGCATAGTAAAACACTGGGGCTTGAGCTTGGTCATGATCACTGCCATCGGTCTTGGCATTGGTGCCTCAATGACCACTGTGACAGTGAATTATTTGATGTCGGCCAACCCTATTCCACATAAAAGTAGCCAGCTGTATAACGTGCAACTTGATAGCTGGGATGTGAATGAACCTTACAATGACGATGGTTCACCACCAGAGCAGTTAACTTACCGTGATGGCACCTATTTGATCAATGCGAAAAAAGCGTTTCGTCAAAATATACAAGCACAAGCGAATGCGGTGATCGAGCCTGAAGGTGACGATGCCTTGCCATTTATGGTGACTGCGCGAGCCAATTCGGCTGACTTTTTCACTATGTTTGATCTACCGTTCATTTACGGAAGTGGTTGGGATGACAGTAGTGACGACAGCAAACAACAGGTCGTGGTATTAAACAACGAGACCAACCAACGAGTATTTGGCGGTGAAAACTCCGTCGGAAAAAACATTAAAATTGGCGGTAACTATTTCAAAGTGGTTGGTGTTATCGATTACTGGGATCCTAAACCCCGATTTTATGACATTTCTACCGGTGCCTTTAATGACGCTGAAGAAATTTTTGTGCCATTTTCAATGATTGCCGAAGAAAAGATTGGCCGCAGTGGTAACACCAACTGTTGGAAACCAACCGGTGATGGCTTTCAGGCATTTTTAAATTCCGAATGTGTATGGCTGCAATTTTGGGTTGAACTGCCGAATGCCGAGGCAAAAGAAGAATATATGAGTTTCCTCGGTGCGTACGTTGACCAGCAAAAAGCGCTTGGTCGCTTTGAACGTCCACTCAACAACCGTTTAAATAACGTAATGGAGTGGTTAGAACAACAACAAGTGGTGACCGACGATGCTGTCATGATGATGACCATGTCATTGATGTTCTTATTGGTGTGTTTGTTAAATACCGTCGGTTTGTTACTGGCCAAGTTTATTGGCAAAGCACCCGAAATCGGTCTTCGCCAGGCTCTTGGTGCCAGTCGTCGTACTCTATTTGCCCAATACATTATTGAATCGGCGTGTATCGGCATCGCCGGTGGTCTATTAGGCCTGGTGTTTGCCTGGTTAGGACTACAAGGTATCGCATTACTTTACGGGGATATGCTCAAAGGCTTGACCGGTTTAGATACCAGCATGATTGTCTCGGCCGTAGGATTGGCAATATTAACCAGCATCTTGGCCGGCTTATATCCAACCTGGCGTGCCTGTAACGTGCAACCATCACAGCAATTAAAAAGCCAATAGAGGATTAAAGACATGCAAGAATTGGGATTAATTTTTCGCGCTCTGTTGCGCAATAAAGTAGGCGCGTTACTGATCAGTCTACAGATAGCTCTTACCCTAACCATTATGGTAAATGCCATTTTTATGATGCAACAACGCTCTGAGCAAATGCTCCGCCCCAGTGGCTTAGATGAAGCGAATATCTTTTATCTGAGCAATACCGTGTTTGCCCAGGATTATAACCAGCAAGTGTATCTGGAAGATGACCTTGCGCTGCTGCGCCAAACCGATGGTGTGGTCGATGCCATTCAAATCAATGCCATTCCGATGAGTGGCGGCGGTTGGTCAATGGGCCTGCAAACCGAAGCGGGTGAAGATAAAGACTCCACCGGCGTTGCCGTGTACATGGTTGATGATCATGCGATCAACGCCATGGGTCTGGAATTATTGGCGGGTGAAAATTTTAGCCAAACCGACATTGAATGGCGAGCATCAAGCCAAAACAATTGGCCGGCAAAAACCATCATCAGCAAAGCCATGGCAGAATCGTTATTTCCAGATGACTGGCAATCCGCGTTAGGGAAGACGGCTTACATAAATCAAGCAGAACCGATGCAAATAACCGGCATAGTAAAAGCACTGCAAGCACCGTGGAATGGTTGGAGTGGTGTAGAACGCAGTATGTTGGTGCCGTATAAAATGGAAACCACAGGTGGCCGTTTTATGATCAGAACCGAAGCGGGCCGCAGAGATGAGTTAATGCCGATTATTGAAAAAGCCTTAAGCGAAAGCAATAAAGGCCGGATCATTCGCCGGGTGACCACCATGGATGACACTCGTGAGCGCAGCTACCGTGGCCATAATGCGGTCAATAAAATATTAACCTCAGTCATTGCCGTGCTGACCTTAATTACCGGTTTTGGTATTGTCGGCCTTGCCATGTTCAGCATTAACCGCAGAACCAAACAAATCGGTACCCGTCGAGCGTTAGGTGCGACGAAAGGCCAGATCATGAGTTTCTTTATGATAGAAAACCTGATGATCTCAAGCTTTGGTGTTTTACTCGGCGTTGCCGGTGCCATAGGTTTGAACATCTGGCTAGTGAGTACCTTTTCGATGGCGCCAATTACCCCAGGATTAATTCTCACCGGAGTCATTGTGCTTTTCGTGGTCGGTCAAATAGCGGTGTTGTATCCGGCAATGAAAGCGGCAAAAATTTCTCCGGCGATCGCGACTCGAACTGCTTAGTAAAATAAGCTAGAGATTTATTACACCAATCCGGAGGGAGGGAGGCATAACTCCCGCCCTCTCACACCACAGTAGATGAATTGGTAGCATGCTTCGGTTCCAATCAAATTTTTAGTCACTAAATCCCCACTCCAGAAGTACCCCCCCTTAGTTATTAAATACATGAAAAATACGTGTTTGTTTAGTTATCACACGCTAACTGCATGATATTTCTAGCAGCTTCCGATAGAATACGAACAAAAAGTCAAAAGAATATCAATGGAGTTTTATGGCTACTCAAAAAAGTATTGCCGATAAATTAGGATTATCGATCAGTTTGCTATCTCGAGTGTTATCAGGGAAAGCAAAAGAAATTGGTGTTGCAAAAGAGACGATTAAAAAAGTCTTGGATGAAGCGAAACGGACAAATTATACGCCAAATTTAGCCGCACTATCGTTAAGAGGGGTAAAAACTCATACCTTAGCCGTTATCACTTATGATTTTGAAGATCCTTATTTCGGCATCATTCTTGGTGAATTGCACAAAATAGCGAAACAAAGAAAATTTATTTTAATACTCGCCGGCTCTTACCCGAGAGATGAAGACACCTTAGATCTTTCCGCTTTCGCCAAACACAGTATCGAAGGGTTAATTATTGTTGGTCGTGATCGAAAAAAAGATTGGTATGAAAACTTTAATCAAAAGTCGATCCCGAGTGTACAAATTGGTTTTACCACAGATAAAATTGGCGCCAATATTTGTTTGGATGAATCGCTTAGTGCCAATTTAATTGCCAGCTATTTGCATAAACAAAAGACCCAAAGCGCAACCTTATTCTTTAACCATAGTCTTTCGCACGAAACGTTTAAAACACAGCACATTAAAGCGCTTACTGAGAAGGGTATTAACATCCTTGAAGATGTTATTTGTGATGGTTCTATCAATCCCGTAAAAAGTGGCATAAAGCAATTAAAAGCAATGCCCGACGTTATTATTGCCAGTGATGATATTATGGCAACAAAAATCATTCGCTCCCTGCATGAATTACATATCAAAGTTCCCGAAGACGTTAAGGTATTTGGTTTTGATAATATTTCCCATGCAGGCAATTTTATTCCTTCACTAACAACGTTAAACCCGCCAATTAAGGAAATGATCCAAGCCGCCTTTGATCTTGTCTCTGGCCCTAAAATGAGTAAAGAAACTTTGCGCTTCACCCCCGAGCTTATCAGCCGAGAGTCTGCCTGAACATCTTATTTAGATAATCATTACCATTAAGAAATTGAAGCAAATGCAGCACAGATCAATTAGCTGCACTTGCTCATTACTTCTTGCTTATACCAAGTTGCAATCATTAGAATTAAACATCCCCACTATTGCATTTATTCCTGTCTGCAACCGACACACTCTATCCAATACTTTAAATTCACCCAACCCCAAATTAAATCTTAAATTAATAGCGGACTATTTCTGTATTAAAAATTTAATTTAGTTTATCACCAAAACAATCGAGTGCTAGAATGCACAACTCTTTAAATTAATGGGATGAGTTATGAAATATGTTGTTTTGGTTATAGTTATTGCATTGGCGGTATTCTATTTCACTAGAAACTCGAATAATAAAAAAGTAGCGGTTGAAAATATTGCAATAGGCAAAGATTTTTTAGCAAAAAACAAAGCGGTAGAAGATGTCACTGAAACTGCTTCTGGTTTGCAATATCAAGTATTACAACAAGGCGAAGGAACTGAACACCCTACTGCCAGTTCAAAAGTAAAAGTGCATTATCACGGCTCTTTATTAAATGGAACTGTATTTGATAGCTCAGTAGATCGCGGTGAGCCCATCAGCTTTGGTTTAAATCAAGTGATAAGTGGTTGGACAGAAGGAGTCCAATTAATGGTTGTTGGTGATAAATTTAAATTTTTCATTCCTTCAGAATTAGGATATGGCAATAGAGCTGCAGGAAAAATAGCACCCGGCTCATTGCTTATTTTTGAAGTAGAACTATTGGAAATTCAGTAAATCAATGAACTATTGATGTCTCATGTACATTAGCAATGATGGAAACATCATTGCTAATCCGTTTCTCCCTTTAAGCTGCAATTAAACTTTTCAAATGGTTACGTCACCTAAACGGAAGCGACCTTGAGGTGAATTAAATCAAATCTGAACCAATGAAGTAAGCCCAACGGACCGTTCCTGCAACAAAACAGTCCTAATTATTAGATCAATAGATTCCATTTTTATGTTCACAATTTTCAAGGATGACTGACAGAAGAACTATTTTTCTAAGGCGCTTTCGCCCCTTTTACGAGATAGAGTTAGCTAATACTGATAATATTAAGTGTTTCTTCATAACATTGCGTACAGAATAGTTCAAAATCATCAAGTAGTTCAATCGCAGGTAGAGCACCCGTCATTTTATCTAGTTTACCAATATTCATCTCATAACTAGCGAGTAATTGAATATATTCTCGGCGACGCTCATTTGGGATAACGATGGGTGGTAGCCCAGCTTTAAGTAATGGGATATTTGCTATCAGGCGCGCAATACGGCCATTACCATCCCAGAATGGATGTATATGGGCAATCGCAGCGTGGATCATCGTATATAATTTAATTGCGTCTTGCGGCGTTTTAAAATGATTATTTTCATTGATTAATATGATAACTTCTGACATTAAAAACTCAACATGAGCAGGATGTGCATATTCAAGGTAGATAGGTTTATTATCTGCACCTAACACACGCGTACCATTGATTTCTACTTTCCATGCGCCATAGGGTTTATCAATATCGAAAATTATCTCAGACTGTACGGACTTGTGTAAATCAAAAAAGCTCTGCTCAGTAACACCGGTCTCTAACATACGATAAACAAGTTCTATCGCACTAGCATGACCGATAATTTCTTGATGCTCTTTAATGGGTTTACCTGAGACCGTTAAGCCTTCATCAAGAATAAACTGTGTATCACCTAACGTAAGGGTGTTCCCTTCAATGGCTGTTGAATTATGAGTCCAAAAATCACGTAACGATTTTAATATCTGTTCTTGCAGCGACTTACTTTTACCTTCCAAAAATTTAAAAGGGGTATTGCCTTTGCCAATTGAAGTGCTGGTGTACGTCGTTGTTCTTCGCTGACCATGAACAATAAGCTTGCCTTCTTTTTCAGCCTCTTTCAGCCAGCGACGAACGGTTCGCTCAGATACTCTAAAGGGGATTGCTTCTTTGAGCATTTTCATTGTTACTGCTATGTTCTGTACAGAGAGGTAAGTCAATATCGCTACTTTATCGGACATAATGCAAAAGGGCTGCTGTTTATTTACGGACATAATAGCACTTAAGGACATCAAGCTCAATTTATGTTGTGTCCGTAAGTAAAGCCTAATTTATCATTGAGTAAATTAGGCCTATGTTGGGACAAATAAACTACAGAACAGCTATCTCGCTTCGTGCCCCAAAGCGCCTTAGAAGCATTAAATTTATGTCAACTGTATGATCGGAAAGTTGACCTTCATAATCAGAGAGGCTTTATGTCTGCTTAGCGAAGAAAGCTGTCAGTTCAGATCCGCTCTAAAACACTTACACAAAGCTGAACATCAGGCTTAAGGTTATTTCTGCATTCAACGATACTGGTTGCATTTGCTAAGAAGCAAGCGCAGAGCCGTTATCTCCAGCAGCGTAGATTTCGGCTGAACGAGCCGTATAATTTTCTAAATTAATGCTGGCGTT
>MAAC01017910.1_pt1 | contig 26527 bp, 32 predicted proteins | sample 1115981 | NCBI WGS metagenome assembly MAAC01 (sample SAMN04961126, study PRJNA320927) | seawater metagenome | isolation source: sample BD02T64 sea water enriched with oil for 64 days | place: USA:Gulf of Mexico | collected 2013-07-27
TACTCAACAGGTTCGATACTACTATTGAAAGCTGGAAAGGATTCAACCTACTAGCGTTCATTGTTATAGCTCTCAAAAAATTTAAAAAGAAAATAATAGAAAAAGTCTAAATCATTTCAGATTATGTTTTAGAATATTATGGAACAACTAGATTCAATATAATTACTTATAAAATACCCATAAATTCAATTTTTTATCATAAGAACAATGAAATCCACAATATTCTAAAACACAACCACTAATGCACAACAAAGACGTATAAAATACGCGGTTTTTCCGTAATTTTGTTTTGTAGATTATTTCTACCTTGCCCGTTTTTTGTATATACAAGGTTAATAACTTGTACATAAAACAATAGAAAACAAATGATTATGATTTGATGTAAAGGCTAACTTTAAGGTGTATAAACCTTAAAATCCTTACACAATGAAAAAAGTATTATTTGTTTTCGCAATGATGTATATAACCTATGAAGTTTTTATTTTTTTTAAGCATTTTACTTGTATTACCAGGATACAGTCAAGATAAAAAGACTGCAGAAAAACAATTTGATAGTTTGTTAAAAGTAAAAACGGATAATTTTCAACAAAAAATAGAGACATATAAAGAGGCATTAAAAAAAGCTGAAAATCTTGGTGAATTAGAGCTTTCATATTTAATAACTAGGAGGCTAGGGCGGACTTACAAGCGCATTGGTTTGGATTTAATGTCATTGAACCATTATCAAAGAGCGATGGTTATTGCAAAAGAGGTTAATGATCTTGAATTCATTCAAGAAAGTGAATTTAATCTTGGAAGAGAATACATAGATATTGAGAAATATGCTAATGCAGAAGAGCTTTTTTTTAATGGTTTAGAAAGAACAAAAAACGATAATAAGTCAAGCATTACTTATGATGAAAGTTATTATTATCATTATTTGGGTTATTTATACCTAAATAAGAAAAATTTGAAACTTGCCAAAAAGTATTTAGATTCTTCACTTTTTTTAATCCATGATCATCCATCTCGGCTATCTCAAATCTATGATGATTATGCAAATTTTTATAGAAACAAATCAAAAAAAGATTCATCCTTATATTATCAGAGGAAAAGCTATGAAATTGCTAAGAAAATAAGTAACCAATCATCGAGGCGGCGGACGACAAAGAGGTCTGGAGTTTATTTCTTACAAAAAGAAAGTTTTCCTTTAAGGGAGAGAATAGATATTCTTGATTATTTACTCAACACTATTAATAAAAACAGTATCGATAAATATGATTTATACATATATAACGAGCTTTCATACAGCTATTCAAAATTAAAAAATGTAAAAAAAAGAGATAGCTTTAAGGTGATTTATGATACTTTAAATAGTAATTATCTAAGATTTAAAAAAATAGAAAATAAGGAAATAGCAGAGTTAGTAAGCAGTTTAAAAGAGAAAGAAATAATACTTAAAAACGAAAATGTTAAGAAAAAAAGAACAATAAGAGAGAAAACAAATCAAATTATCATTATTGCTTTCATTGCTTTAGGCTTGTGTTTATTTATGTATTTTGTCTATCGAAACTATTTAAAAAAGAAAGATGATAAGCTTAAAAATTACATTAAAGATCTGATTTCTATGTCTTTAGACAGGAGACGAAACTACAACTATTTGGAAGGTACATTAAAGTCATTAAAAGATATAGACTTATCGGATATTAAGGAAACTTCTGTTAAGCAAGATGTTTTATTTTTAAAATCAAGTTTAATAAGGCAGGTTGAATTAAATAAAGATCAAGAAACTAAAATTATAGGGGACCCTGAAAAGGTCGATTTTAATTTTATGTTAGATAAAATATATCCAGGATTAACAATATCAGAAAAACAGCTTTGTGGCTTTATTAAAATTGATTTAAGTTACAAAGAGATAGCGGAACAGATGAATATTAGAAAAAAAACATTAGAAATGAGGATCTTTAGACTTCGAAAAAAATTTGGTTTCTCAACTATTAAAGACTTTAAAGATAAGATAAAGAATATCGAGGGTGTAAATTAAACTCTGTCTAAGAGGAATTAGAATATTAATTTAACTTAGATAGAAAAATGAAAAAATTAGAACAAACAGAATTTGAGAAAAAGATTCTTGACCAATTTATGTCAGGCAAGAATCTTTTCGGTAAAGACGGTGCATTTGCTCCGATGTTAAAGAATGTCATTGAAAAAAGCCCTTGAGTCTGAGATGGGAGTGAGCGTTCAGGGGGTAATAAACGTAATGGTCGTGGCAAGAAAACGATCAAGAGTGGTTTTGGCACTTTTGATATTGACACTCCCCAAGATCGCCAAAGCAACTTTGAACCTGAACTAGTAAAGAAACGTCAGACGATTCTAGCAGATAACCTTTCCGAGAAGATCATTGGTCTCTACGGTCTTGGGATGAGTTATCGGAATATATCCTCCCATATTAAAAAGATGTATGGACTTACTATTATCTGCAACAATAGCATACGTAGCACCCGCTTCACTTATCTGGATCTCTCCTGCATTTTCACCTAGACCATTAATGGCTAACAAAGCGGCCTTAAAATTAGGGTCCGGAATGTCTACTATTTGAGCAGAGGAAACTGTGAGGGACAATAAAACAAGTAAGAGGTTTTTCATGGCGGCTATATTTAAGATTAATTCCTTAAATCTAAGCGTTTTACACATGAAATAAAAGAAGCTGAAAAGAAAAGCTTTATAAACTTAAAAATAAAGGCTACATCAAATTAGAAAACTCTTTCACGAGGTTCTCACAGTCCAAGGTTTTCTGCTCACCACTTGCCATATTCTTCAAGGTATAAGTGTTTGCATTCATTTCATCTTCTCCAGCTAGAACCGTAAAAAGAATGTTTCTTTTGTTGGCATAGGTAATCTGCTTCCCTAAGTGCTTCTGGCTCTTGGCAATATCGGGATACAACTCAGCAGCAATTCCTTGTAAACGTAATTTTGAGATCGCTTGCATTGCATACAGTGCTTCCTTTTCACCAAAATTGATGAAAAGAACCTTGGTATTTTCTGAAACTGTTTCAGGGAAAAGATTCAATTCTTCAAGTACAAGATAAATTCTATCAAGTCCAAAAGAAATTCCAACACCACTAACATCTTTTAAGCCAAAAATCCCTGTAAGATCATCATAACGTCCACCTCCGCCAATACTTCCCATTTTCACTTCGGGAGGAGCTGAAACTTCAAAGATTGCCCCTGTATAATAGTTTAATCCGCGAGCCAAGGTCACATCTATTTGTAATACGGCTGACTGAAGCCCTAATGTGTCAATATTGTTGGTTATAAATTTCAATTCTGAAACACCTTCCAATCCAGTTTCAGAAGAAGCCAATAAATTATTCAACATTGTAAGTTGCTCTGAAGCACTACCCGTCAAAGTAAAAAGAGGTTTCAGTTTTTCGATAGCACTTTCAGAAATGCCCTTGGAAAGCATTTCAGTTTTAACACCCTCTTCCCCTATCTTGTCGAGTTTGTCAAGTGCCACGGTAAAATCAATAAGCTTATCTTCAGCACCAATTACTTCGGCAATACCGCTTAGGATTTTACGATTGTTGAGTTTGATTACAACACCTTCTAATTTCAATTTTGAAAAGACCGCATCGTACAATTGTACCAACTCTACTTCCTGCCATAACGACTTAGACCCCACCACATCTGCATCACATTGGAAGAACTCTCTAAAGCGTCCTTTTTGTGGTCGGTCCGCTCTCCAAACAGGTTGGATTTGATATCTCTTAAAGGGAAACGTAATGTCGTTTTGGTGTTGTACCACATAACGTGCAAATGGCACTGTAAGATCATAACGGAGAGCTTTTTCAGAAATTTTGGGTGTCAATTCTCCACTATTTCTTTCAGAATAAAGTGTGTCATCCACCTTATTCAAATAATCCCCACTATTCAGTATCTTAAAAATAAGACGATCGCCTTCTTCCCCGTATTTTCCCATCAACGTTTCGCTATTCTCGAAAGACGGCGTTTCAATAGGTTGAAAACCATAGGTAGTAAAACACCCTCTTATGGTATTCATAATATAGTTGCGTTTTACAACTTCGGAAGGAGAAAAATCTCTCGTCCCCTTTGGTATGGAAGGTTTTTGAGCCATGGTATTTAGTGTTGTGCAAATATCATAAATTATTAGAGAAATTGTAACTTTAAAGTCAGATTATAGTCTAACCTTAAACCTGCTTTATGCATTAGAACTTCGCTATGAAATTTTGAGACACAATAAAGACTGATTTTTTTCTTAATTTTAGCATAGCGCGGTTATGGTGAAGTCAAAAAAATAGAAAAACGACAGTATTTGTTGCAGTAGCTCAAAGATGTAATAGATTTTCTAATGCATAAAGCAGGTTAAACTACATTCCAAAACCTATGTTTAGTCTCTTCCGAGAAAATGTTCTTATCGCACTAGATTCTATTAGAACACAGCTTCTTAGAACCATCTTAACCATTATTATTATTGGAATTGGAATATGGGCTTTAGTTGGGATTTTAAGTGCTGTAAAGGCCTTAGAAAACACAATTTCGGGTGACTTCGCTTCAATGGGTGCGAACACTTTTAATATTCAACGTTATGAATTCAATGTTGTGAGGGTTGGAGAACGCGAGAAAGTGAATCCAGTAATTGCTTATTCAGATGTGCGAGACTTTTTAGACACCTATTCTTACCCTTTTACAAATACCTCAGTTTCATTCCGCGGAACAGGAGCCGCAGAAGTGAAATATGAAAGTGAAAAAACAGATCCAGAAGTTCAGGTATATGGCGTAAATGAACATTATCTTGACAATACTGGAACAGAAATAGATGCCGGAAGAAACTTTACAGTTTTTGATATTGAGAACAATAATAAGGTGTGTTTAATTGGAGCCGACTTCCTTAAAAGTTTATTTAAAACCGACAATCCAATTAATAAAACCATTAGCATACGCGGTGTAAAGTTTAAAGTTGTGGGTGTTTTGGAATCTAAAGGAGCCACTTTTGGAAACAATCAAGATTTAAAAGTTCTCATACCCATTCAAATGGCGCGAAGTATTTTTACACAGGCGAAAATTAATTACACCATAAGCATTAAAGTGGATGACAAGGAAATGATGCAAGGTGCACAAGACGCGGCGATCGTTGCTTTTAGAAATACCCGAAGATTAAGTCCAATTGAAGAAAACAACTTTGGTATTGAACGCAGTGATGACCTTATCAACAGGATAGGTAAAATTACTGGTTATTTGGAAGCGGCAGCCTGGATTATTAGTATCATTACCATTTTAGGTTCCTCTATTGCTTTAATGAATATCATGTTGGTTTCTGTAACAGAACGCACCAGAGAGATTGGAGTGCGCAAGGCACTTGGAGCAAAAAGATCTACAATTTCAATGCAGTTCTTTATTGAAACAATTGTAATTGGCCAGTTTGGGAGTATACTCGGTATTGTACTAGGTATTGTAACCGGTTTTGCATTCGCTAAGATTTTAGAATTCGACTTCTCCTTACCCTGGTCAGCCATGATTTGGGCAACTATAATCACATTTTTAGTTGCTGTTATCGCAGGCTCCTATCCTGCGACAAAAGCGGCTCGACTAGACCCTATTGAAAGTTTACGATACGAATAAACGAGAGGGTTATTTATTTAATACCTCTTCAAAGAATTGATACAATTCACCTTTCGTGATGATAGCTCCTTGTTGAACTAAAGAAAAAATATCTGCTTTTTTATTCTCAGAAAACTCTTTAGTAGAGGTAAAAAACTCAACTTCATCTGAAGTAAAATTCTGTTGCAACCATCTATAACCTTCGGCTGTGGTAATGTCCTGTAATTCATTTGTCACTTTTACTACGATCAAGGACATTTCGGTTTCGTCAATATTAAAAAGGAAAAGCTGCTGCGCAGAAATATTTTCCAAATACTTGGCTTGATTGAGGACACCTTCCCAAACAAGGTCACTAAAAATATCTAATTCTTGTTCTGCTACCTCAGGTTTGTTCTCCTTTATGCTTGCCCATTCCTCTCCAGTAATGGATTGTGTTGCCAAGAAGTTTATAAATTCCTGGTGTAAAGCTTCAAATTGTTCTTTGGTGAGTCTAGCGTACTTCAAAATCTAACTCTTTGCGGATTAATTGTAAAGAAAAAACCTTCCTCAGAAATGAGGAAGGTTTTTATAATAATACTTGTTAAAATCTATTTTGCTTCTGCAACTACGTCAAACGCAAAGTTAGCAACCACATCTCTGTGGAAACGAATCGTTGCATCGTAATTACCAGTACGCTTAATGGTACCTCCAGCGATTGAGATAAATTTCTTATCAATAGAAATTCCTTCTTTTCCAAAAGCTTCAGAAAGATTCGCATTATTGATAGAACCAAATAATTTGTCTCCCTCTCCAGTTTTTGCAGAGATTTTAATTTCTAATCCATTTAATTTAGCTGCTTCTGTTTGAGCATCTTCAATCACTTTCTTCTCTTTAAAAGCACGTTGCTTAAGAGTCTCAGCTAAAACTTTCTTCGCAGAAGGAGTAGCTAATGCAGCATGTCCTTGAGGAATTAAAAAGTTTCTTCCGTATCCGTTCTTTACAGTAACTAAGTCATCTGTAAAACCAAGATTTTCTACGTCTTTCTTTAATATAAGTTCCATAATCTATCTGGTTTTTATTTTAATAAATCGGCTACATAAGGCATTAATGCCAAGTGACGCGCTCTTTTTACTGCTACAGCAACTTTACGTTGGTATTTTAATGAAGTACCTGTAAGTCTCCTAGGTAAAATTTTACCTTGTTCGTTTACAAATTTCAATAAAAAGTCTGGATCTTTATAATCTACATACTTGATACCAGATTTTTTAAAACGACAGTATTTCTTCGTTTTATTTGTCTCTATATTAAGAGGAGTAAGATATCTAATCTCTCCGTCCTTTTTTCCTTTTGCTTGTTCTTGGATAGATGCCATAGCTTATGCGGTTTTTTTGTTATCACGAACTCTTCTTCTCTCTGCCCAGGAAATCGCGTGTTTGTCTAAGGCAACAGTTAGATAACGCATTACACGTTCATCTCTTCTAAATTCTACTTCTACATCATTGATAGCTTCACCTGGTGTGGTGTATTCGAACAAATGGTAAAAACCACTCTTTTTGTGTTGAATTGCGTAAGCTAACTTTTTTAGCCCCCAATTTTCTTTGGATATCATCTTAGCACCTTTAGAAACAAGAATATCTTCGTATTTCTTAACTGTTTCCTTTATCTGATCTTCAGATAAAACGGGATTTAAGATGAAAACAGTTTCGTAATGATTCATAAAAAATCTATTAAAATTATTTGTATTAACTCTGGCACTTTGCCAAGAGCGTGCAAAAATACTATATTATTTACAATTTTCAAACCTAAATTACATAAGTTATTTTTTTCTTGCAAATTGATAAAGTGGTCGATTATTACGTTAAAAGTTAAAAAGGTTGCAGTTCATCGGATTTTTGACTATTATTGCCGTAAGAAAACGACAACACCGTGGATAAACCAATTCTTAAATGTGCCATTGTAGATGATTCTACGCTACAGAGACTCTCCATTGTAAAACTTATTGAAAATCACCCTGCACTTAATTTAGTTGCGGAGTACAATAATGCAATTGAGGCGAAAATGGGATTGGCCACAACCGAAATCGATCTTATCTTTTTGGATATTGAAATGCCAATTCTTTCTGGTTTCGATCTATTAGATGATCTAACGCACAAGCCACAAATTATTTTTGTTACAGGAAAAACCAAATACGCATTTAAAGCCTTTGATTATGACGCTGTTGACTATTTGCGTAAGCCTATTTCAAAAGAACGTTTTTTAAATGCTGTGCATAAGGCAATTACTAATTACAAACTTAAAAACGATGAAGGCTTCGATGACGAAGACTTTATTTTCGTGAAGAGTAATCTTAAAAAACGAAAAGTTTTCTTAAATGAGTTGCGCTACATCGAGGCTCTTGGTGATTATGTGAAACTCGTAACAGAACATGATGCTCTTGTGGTTCTTTCAACTATGAAGGCATTTGAAGCGTTACTGCCACCCGAAAGGTTCCTTAGAATTCACAAGTCTTATATTGTGAACCTTGATAAAGTGGAGCGTTACAACAGTAAAGTAATTGAGCTTGATAAAGAGCAATTACCTTTAAGCCGTAACCGAAAGGCAGATCTTGTAGAAGCGCTTGCTGCGACCATCCGCTCTTAGTAATTATCTACATCAATTGTTAACCGTACCGATGAAAATTCCTTTATGGAGTTAAAACTTCTGTACACTCCATTGATATAATCTTTTGTTTTTGATAGTGATTGTTGCTTCGGAATTTTAATCAATACATTAGATATATACTGATTTCGAATTCTTGAAACTGGCGGCGCCTCAGGCCCTAACACATTTTCTTTCAACCTTAGCGCTAAGGCGTTTGTAAACCATAGAGCCGATCTCTGCATCTTCTGAAGGTTTCTATCCTTGAAGGTAATCTTTATAGTTCTGTAAAAAGGAGGGTACTTATACTGATAACGTTCTTCCTTTTGTTGCTTATACATTCCGCCAAAATCATTTACACTAACCTGCTGCAATATTTGATGAAATGGATTAAATGTCTGAATAAGAACCTTTCCACGTTTTTTAGTACGCCCTGCCCTACCTGCTACTTGTTGTAACAATTGAAAACTGCGTTCATGGGCACGAAAGTCTGGGAAATTTAGTAAATTATCTGCGTTCATAACACCTACCAAACTTATATTCCTAAAATCTAATCCTTTGGCAAGCATTTGTGTCCCCACCAAGATATCTATCTCTTGGTTATCGAGGCGTTCAATGAGTTTTGCATATGCATGCTTCCCTCTTGTGGTATCTTGATCCATGCGTGCCACACTATAGTCGGGAAACAATGACTTTAACTCTGTTTCAATTTGTTCCGTTCCAAAACCCTTGGTGTCTAGCGTTTCACTTCCACATGCCATGCATGATTTGAGCATTGCAGTATGGTACCCACAATAATGACATCGTAATTCATTTTTATATTGGTGATACGTTAGACTTACATCACAATTGGAACATTGGGGGGCAATACCACAAGTAGTACACTCTACAACAGGTGAAAAACCCCGTCTATTCTGAAATAAAATGATCTGCTCCTTGGCATCAAGTGCTATTTTCACTTCTTCCAATAGGCGATCGCTAAAGTGGCCTTTCATTTGTTTTTTGCGATACTTTTCCTTTATATCTACCAATTCAATTTCTGGCATTAACACATTTCCGAAACGTTTTTTCAATTCAACCACACCGTATTTATCCACCTCACAATTATAATAACTCTCCAATGAAGGTGTTGCCGAACCTAGCAATAACTTGGCTTTGTGTAAATTTCCTAATACCACCGCGCTGTCTCTACCATGATATCGTGGAGATGGGTTAAATTGTTTAAATGAAGGTTCATGTTCTTCATCAACAATGACAAGCCCAAGGCTTGAAAACGGTAAAAATAGCGACGAACGCGCACCTATAATAATTTGGGCTTTTGGTTGATTATCGATTACATTATTCCACACCTCTATTCGTTCGTTCACTGAATATTTAGAATGGTAAACAGATATCTTTTCTCCAAAATAGTGCTGCAGCCTTGTGATCAATTGTGTAGTCAATGCAATTTCGGGAAGCATATACAACACCTGTTTTCCTTTAGAAATAACTTCCTCAATAAGTCTAACATAAATCTCAGTTTTCCCGCTCGACGTAACCCCATGTAGTAAGGTAACATCGTGCTTTTTAAAGGATGTTTTAATTTCTGAAAAAGCAACTTCTTGGGCGTCATTTAACTTTTTGATTTGCGCTTCTCCTTCTCCAGTGAATTCTACTCGATCTTTCTGAATGTAATACTCCTCAAGAATACCTTTATCTATCAAAGTTCTTAAAACAGTTGCAGAAGTTTCACTTTTTTTCTGAAGCGAAATAGAATCCACAGGTTGCTTCTCCTGAGCGGTAAGCATAAAGAGAGTCATTAAAACGGAACGTTGTTTAGGCGCTCTGGTAAGACTATCTAACAATGCTCTTAAGCTTTCTTCTGAAGTATAGGCTGGAACCAATTTTATATAGCGCTTAAGCTTAGGCGTATATTGCTCATAGATTTCTTCCTGCACAGAAATCACATTTTTTTCTAACAATTGAGAAATCACTTTTACCACATTTTTTCGATCGAGAATTGAACGAATATCATTAACATGAAGAGAGGACTGGTGAAGAAGTGCTTCATAAACCAAAAACTCATCATCGTTAAAACCAGATTCTCCAGCAACAACATTAGGCGACAAACTCACAATGGTCTCACTCTCCAGTAGAAAAGCGCTTGGAAGTGCAGCCCGTATAACCTCTCCTAAAGTGCACATATAGTACTTAGACATCCATTCCCAGTGCTTTATCTGAGTACTTGTTATTATTGGGGTTTCATCTAGGATTTGATCTATTTCTTTGGTTTCGTATGTAGGTGGACGATCTTTGTAAACAACATATACAATTCCAGTGTAGATTTTAGATTTTCCAAATGGCACAGCAACCCGCATACCTTGTTTTAAAAAAGCAGCTTCGTCTTTATTTACATTATAAGTAAACGACTGTTTTAATGGTATTGGAAGGATAACGTCTATGAAGTACAAAGTGCCGATTCGTTGATTGAGATGCTCTATTTTCCTAGATTCTTAATTTTTCTTCAAAAAAAAAGCTGTCCAAACGGACAGCCTAAAGATAGTATTTAAATACTTTTAACTATTTACCGAGCATTGCTTTTTTAAGTTTGTTATCGGCAGGGTCATTTCCTAACCAGATTCCGAAGAGCGCTTTCTTAAAAGCCATTCCTGAAATGGTTCCTTTCTCTTTACCATTTTTGTAAACAATGGCTCCTGTTCCACTCTGATACGTAATGTCGAATATATCATTTTCAACAATTTCATCGCTAAAGAAACTAATAAATTTTTTAATTTCCGTAGCTAAAGGAGTTGTATTTCCACCGGTAGACGCATCAAATCCTTCCAACACAGCTTCGCTCATTGCTTCACTAGATACAAATCCAGAGGTAATAACAAGCTTAATAGCCATGGTCTCATCTGCAGCAATTATACTCTTTGCATCCTTAGATTTTTTAGCGAGATATAATCCTCCAGAGTACAACTTCAATACCATTGCTTTCTTACGAATTCCGGCACCATTTAATTGAAGATCAGTATTTCCAAAATTAACTGTATTTGGTAGAGTCACACTTCCAACTTCCGTTTGAGCAACAGCCATATTTATTGTTACCATTGAAATGACAAGTACTAATAGATTTTTCATTTGTTATTCTTTACGTTAAAATTAGTTATAGTTTTAAAATTTATCTTTTAATCGTTGTAGGGAAATATTTAATTCGAAGCCCAACAACAATAGGTTTGAGTTAATCCAAATATATAACATCATGATTAAAAGTGCACCAATGGAACCATATAACTCATTGTACTTTGAAAAGTTATCAATGTATATACCAAATAAATAGGTGGTTAGTAAAAACAACAAAGTTGTTACCAATGCCCCAATTGAAAAGAACTTTGACTCTCTTCCTTCCACAGTGCCAAAATAATAGAGAATCGCTATTACCACATAAACCATAATGACAAAGACCGCTAGCTGTAAAGCCGAAATCCAAAAAAGATCATTCTGTATAAGGTGGTTCCCTTTCAAACTATGAATCGCATACTCACCATATAGTATCACTCCAACCGTAATTAGCAACAACAATGCCAAAACAATCGATACGGCAAATGCTACAAAATACTGTTTAAAAAAGGATCTGTTTAAGATAATATGCACAGAGTACTCAAAAGCACTAAAAATGGCATTTACACCATTCGCTGCTAAGAACAAGGATAAAATAATCACAAAAGACAGCAAACCTCCACCTCTTGGATTTACCGCAATATCCGCAATGGTGGGATAAAAGAAATCGGCAGTTTGAGGTGGTAATAATTCTTCTATGAAAATCAAAAAACGTGTCTGAAAACCTTCTATCGGAATATAAGGAATCAGGTTCATGATGAACAGAATAAAAGGAAATAGGGCCACAAAAAAACTATAAGCCACGGAACTAGCCCTTGAAGAAAAAGTACCCTTAATTATTCCAGTAATATAAATTTCGTGAAAATCGTATAAAGAAAGCCCTCCAAAACCAGGCAAAATAATTAGTTTATGTAGTTTAACTAAAGTCCGAACTATTGGTATCTTGTTGAGCTTTTCTTCAATCTCCGCACTCATTTAAACTGCTTTTAGACTTAAATCCAAATTATACACAGAATGAGTTAGTGTACCACTAGAAATATAGTTTACACCGCACTCAGCATACTTTCCGGCTGTTTCAAGGGTTATTCCACCACTAGATTCTGTAAGACATTTATCTCCAATAAGTTCAACCGCCTTTCGTGTATCTTCATAATTAAAGTTGTCAATTAGAATACGATACACACCTTCTATGCTCAGGATTTCTTTAATTTCTGCAAGATCTCTTGCCTCTACAATAATTTTTAGACCTAGGCTATTATCCCTTAAATATTGTTTTGTTGTTTCAATTGCCTTGGTAATTCCTCCGCAAAAATCAATATGATTGTCCTTAAGCATAATCATATCGTACAATGCAAAGCGGTGGTTCTCTCCTCCTCCTATTTTTACGGCCCATTTTTCTAGCGCCCGAATTCCAGGGGTTGTTTTTCGTGTGTCCAGAATCTTTGTTCCCGTTCCATCAAGCAACTTCGCATAGGCGTTGGTCTTAGTAGCAATTGCACTCATTCGTTGCATTGCATTGAGTACAAGGCGTTCCGACTTCAAAATAGATTGGGAAAGACCGGAAACATAAAAACATACATCACCATAGTTTACCTCGCTCCCATCTTTAATTCTCACATCCAATTCCAAACCCGGATCTACAAAATTAAAGACCTGTTGAGCGAAATCAACTCCAGCAATAATACCTTCATCTTTAACAAGGAGTTTGGCGGTACCATTTGCGTCTTCTGGAATACAAGCAAGCGAGCTATGATCACCGTCTCCCACATCTTCACGAATGGCATTGGCGATAATAAGATCAATCTCCTTATTAAATTGCTTTTCTGAAATCATGATAATTAAATTTTAGCTAAAATACTAAAAGTAGCCCGAAAGAAGAAGAAGCTTGAGGGAAGAAGTACCAAGGAACTTTGTATTTTTGATTCAAATACATCTCATGAAAATCACTTTATTGGCTATTGGCAAAACTGATAACAAAAACCTTCAAAGCTTAACGGAGCTATACACAAAAAGGCTTAAGCACTATGTTACCTTTTCGTTCGAGATGATTCCAGATATTAAGAATGTCAAAAATATTTCGGAAACGCTCCAGAAACAAACTGAAGGAACGGAAATACTCAAACGTATCTCGACAGCCGATACGATTATACTCTTAGACGAAAAGGGAAAGTCATATAGTTCGGAAGATTTTTCGGAATTCCTTCAGAAAAAAATGAATAGTGGATTGAAAAATCTAGTCTTTATTATTGGTGGTCCCTATGGGTTTTCAGAGGAAATCTACAAAAGGGCGGATGGAAAAATATCACTTTCTTCTATGACTTTTTCTCATCAAATGGTACGATTGTTCTTTATCGAACAGTTGTATAGAGGATTTACAATTCTGCGAAACGAGCCGTATCACCATAGATAAAAGAATCCTATCGTCTTATCTTTTTGTAATTTGACTTCCTAGCAAATAAGAATTTAAAACTATTAGACTTGTCAAAATTAGGAGGATAGGTAACTTCAGCAATAAAACCACCATGCCTAAAGACTTTAATAATATTACCGCTGACAGTCTTGGAGGGTTTTAACTTAAACTTCAATGTATCCAATTGACTCATATAAGAATCATATACCTGCTTGTTTCTAAATGAAATATCTAGGGCATTCGCCAAATCATCTTGTGAATAATAATAGGTTATAAAATATTGACCAACATCTCCTTTTTTAAATTTAGGGCGATCGTAAACAAGTTTGGCATTACCAAATGTTTCTTCGGTTTCATCCACTCCTTGAAAAAAGCACCAATTATTCGAAGTAATATCTTGCTCAACTTCTCCCAAGCTCTTTTTACTTAAATTGAGTAATTGCCTAACTGTTAAATTTTGGCCAACGGCCATACTAGTCAAAAATGCCATCCCTCACAACAGTACTATTTTTTTCATAATTAAAATTTTAATTCTTTTAAGGGGATGTTAGTTTATGAATTCAATAAACAATATTAAGAAAAATAAACAAAATTCACTCCATCCATAGACGATCAATAAAATCTGTCAACATATGTAATAACAAACCAACAGCTAAAATTCTCGTCTTTCCGTAGAAGGCTAAAACAATAAATGTGCCAATCGCGAAATACGAATGTAACGGGTGATATCCAATACTGCAACGGGAGGCCGAAAAAATGGGCTTAGCCAGCAAATGGTCTAAATCTACAAGCATTGTCGCAGTCATTATCAATAAAGCCTTTTTCCAGTTTTTCTAAAAAAACCAAGCCATGAACACAGGAAGTAAAAAATGTAGGCCGTAATGAGTTAACGTTTGAAGCATATCCGAAAAACTCTTCTTATCGTTTTTTTAAGACTAGCATATCTTGATATTCAAGTTCGCCGTCTTCTTTAACCATATCTTTCCAAAAGCCATCGATAAGAGACACTTTTTCCAATTGAGTTTTAGCAATCATTTCGTCGAGTTTGGATTCGCTAATGGCAATGTTCGCTGATTTCACCTTATCACTCATTAAGCGATATCCATCTTTTTTTACTGAAAAACTGAACCCTTCTTTAGTTGAAATAAAGCCCTCATTTTCATCATCATAAACAAACACAGTAGAAAGGCATCTGCCTCCTGGCTTCAGTACTCGCTCTATTTCTTTGAAATAATTTTCAATCTCATTAGGCATCATATGTGTAAACACCGAAAATAAAAACACCTTATCAAATGTATTATTTTCGTAGATAAATCTATAGTTATCTGCCTTGATATTTGATTTATTATACAGATCATTATCTAACGATACGTAGGTGAAATTGAAGTTTGGAAAGTCCTTTTTAATCTTAGAGTTACACCATTTTACGCCTTCCTCAACTGCATCAAATCCTTCATACCCACCACCACCATTTAGAAAATGAGTTAGCGCAATTGCTGTTCTTCCTACACCACTGCCAATATCTAACACCTTATCTTCGGGTTGTAACGCAATAAACTTTTTAAGTAAGTCTAGCTGAAATTCTCCTTGTTTCAGATATTCCTCTGCATTTGCGGATGATCCTGTATAGATATAACCTCTAGGAGCCACGTATTTATGTCGCTTTCCAGTAAGCTTATCTTTAAAGTCTGATGGAAAAAAATAAAGTCTACGTATTAAAAAACGTTGATTTGCCGAGAGGCTGTACCATAGTTTTCTGAGGGTGTTTGTCTTTTTCATAATCTGGGTTGCCAGTTTTCAAAAAAGCCTTGATCAAACGAAATTGATTGGCAGTTTTTGCTTACAAAGCGAAGATAAAATAATTTTGAAAGACAGGTAGAAAATAATGAAGAGAGATTAATTTCTATCTCTATTCAACACCTTGTACTCTTCGTAGCACTCACTTATAGCGTCCAAAATCTGTAGATCGTTAGCAGTGCGAATGAAATCTGAGGAGTAACTACATTTATTAAGTATTTCATCGATATCTACCCGTTCCAATTGCAAGACCGCCATAAGAGTTTCCCTGTCAAACTTGCTCTGTAATAAGTTTCTAATGTTATCATCTTCTTTCATTTGTCTTAATTTCCGCATCTGTTTGGGTCGCTTTCCGAAGACATTATAAAGGAAATCTGCTGGGTTAAATACAGCATTCAATACTTTGTTAACCGCCCCGGGTTGCGAACTTCCTCCTTCATAACCAGACCCCAAACCAGCAATACGGTATCTATAGTTATCATAAATAGGAATAATCCGTGCATCCACCTCAACATAACCTGTTAGTTGTACAGGCCTAACTACCACTTCCTCTAGAGCAATACCCAGTTCCGTCATTTTTACCTTTATCTCACCAAATTTCAACCAGTCATTAGTTACTCTTACACGAATGGATTTAAAACCTAAATATGAAAAATAGAGTGTATCATTTACGGTTGCTCGAATAGCAAAATCTCCTTCACGAGTTGAAGTGGTTCCCTTAACATTGTTAAGATTTACAATATTCACATTCTCCAGTGGAGCGTCATCCGCGTCGTTTAACACTTTACCGTTGATCACAACATTCTGCTGTGCCCAAGAAAAGCCTGCTATAAGAAAAAATATAAAAAGTAAGGCGAGTTTTTTCATATCCATAACTATTTGGTCTACAATTATAGACCATAATTTCGTGCCAAAGTTTATTTGACACGAAATTTAATAAAACTTTATACTCTTCTTCGGCGTTTTCCTCCAGTTCCCTTAGAGTCTGGTTTGTCTGATCTTCCACGACGTTTTCCTGAAAACTTTGGTTTATCATCTCCAAAACCTCCGCTTCTTTTCTTAAATCCTCCTCTGTCGCTACTTCCTCTATCTCTTTCTCCTTTATCTCCTCTATCATGATCTCCTCTTCTTCTGTCTCCTCCTCCGCTTCGGCTTCGATCTCCACCTCTACCTCTGTCTCTTCCTCCTCTACCACGACCACCACTTCTTCCGTCGCGACCTTTATCTTTAGAAATTTCAACAGAAACTCTTCTTCCTTCCAATTGAAATTCACTAAACACACTTAACACCAATTCTTGATGTTTATCGTCTGTATTAAAGAATGAAAAACTGTCCTTTACATCCACTTTATACACATCATCCTTCCCAAGGTTCAATAGATCTTTTAAGAAGTCCTTCATCGTCATCCAATCAAAATCATCCTTCGCACCTATGTTAATGAAGTAACGAGTGCTATCTTTTTGATCTTCTTCATAATTGCTTCGTCTGCCTTCGACATTAAGGTCCTTAGATTTTTTATAGTAGTTGTTAAATCTTGTAAACTCTACAGAGAAGAACTTCTTTATCAATTCTTCTTTGCTGAAGTCTTCTAAAACTTCATTCAACTTCGGAAGGTGAATATCAATCTCATGATTGATTTCGGTCTTTGCAATATTATTTGCTAAATGATACAGCTGTACCTCGCAAATCTGGTCTCCAGAAGGAATGTCCTTCTTTTCAAATTTCTTCTGAATCTTTTTCTCAATACTAGAAATCTTTCTCACCTCACTTTTCGAGACAATTACCATTGAAATCCCTGTTTTCCCAGCGCGACCAGTACGTCCGCTACGATGGGTATACGTTTCTATCTCATCGGGGAGTTGGTAGTTAATTACGTGCGTAATATCATCCACGTCAATTCCACGCGCCGCTACATCTGTAGCAACCAACATTTGGATTTGTCTGTTTCTGAAAGAACGCATCACCATATCACGCTGGTTCTGACTCAAATCACCGTGAATAGCACCAGCGTTATATCCGTCTTGAATCAATTGCTCAGCAACTTTCTGAGTATCCCGCTTTGTTCTACAAAAAACAACCGAAAAGATATCGGGCTGTGCATCTGCCAGTCGCTTTAAAGCAGAATAACGATCCCTTGCGTTCACGAGATAGTATTCGTGAGAAACTTGAGATGATCCTACATTCGCAGAACCTACAGTAACCTCAACGGGATTATGCATAAATTTCTTAGCAATCGTTGCCACCTCTCTTGGCATGGTTGCACTAAACAACCAAGTACTTTTATCACCTGGAGAATACGAAAGAATTTCAGTAATATCTTCATAAAACCCCATATTCAACATTTCATCCGCCTCATCAAGAACGCAATATTCAATTTTCGAAATATCGATCATATTTCTACTAATCATATCCTTCATACGGCCAGGAGTAGCAACAATAACCTGTGCTCCTTTTTTGATGGCTCTTGCTTGATCTGAAATACTTGCACCCCCGTAAATTGCAACCACGTTTAAGCCTTTTTCATGCTTTCCGTAGTTTTTCATTTCATTGGTGATCTGTAAACATAGTTCTCGTGTTGGAGAAAGAATCAAGCCTTGTGTGGTTCTGCTTTTAATATCTATTTTCTGAAGCATTGGAAAACCAAATGCAGCAGTTTTTCCAGTTCCAGTCTGCGCTAACGCAACTAGATCTGTATCTTTTTCTAATAAGATTGGAATTGTTTTTTCTTGAACTTCCGAAGGAGTTTCAAACCCTAGGTCGGTAATTGCCTGCAGTAGTGTATCGTTAAGACCTAACGATTTAAATTTAGTCATAAAGTAATATTATCATGTTATTTGTGCTCATTGGAAGTAAGTCGACACATAATAACCCTATCACTTCTTGCAGCACTACCTCACCCTGAGGATTTTTCTATAAAATTCGCAACTATATAATTGACAGTCTAGAATTTGAAGGTGCAAAGGTACTGTTTTATTTAAGATCTTGAAGTATGGATTACGTTTTATTCTGAAAGGTGCTCAATCAGCCTTCTAATTGCCTTGCCTCGATGACCAATTTCACTTTTTTGCTCAAGTGTCATTTCTGCAAATGTTTGATTAAAACCAACAGGTTGAAAAATAGGATCATATCCAAATCCATCCGTTCCTCTTTGTACCTGCGCAATTTCTCCTTCGCAAATCCCTAAAAAAATATTTTCCTCTTCGCCGTATACTAATGAAATTGCCGTTTTAAATCGAGCGTTTCTATTTTCTTTTTCAGAAAGATTTAAAAGAAGTTTTTGCATATTCGCTTGGGCATCATTGGCTGGTCCTGCGTAACGTGCACTGTAAACACCTGGCTCATTATTGAGAACTGGCACTTCAAGCCCGGTATCATCTGCAAAGCAATCGTAGCCATAATGCTTTTTTACATATTTTGATTTTAACACCGCATTGCCTTCTATAGTACTCTCAGTTTCCGGAATGTCCTCGCTACAATTAATATCCGTAAGACTCAACAGTTCAATATGAGAAGGCATTAGTACTTTTACTTCTTTGAATTTATTCTGGTTATGGGTAGCAAATACGAGTTTCATTAATATAATTTAATTCTTCTTTAAACGAGCATTTATCCTCTCACAAACTTTAATTACATCCGAATCTTTACAGTTCTTTGTTAAGATAATTATGTCCTTCGATTTTCGTGAAATACGAATCCCACCTTTGTTGTTATAAAGTCCATAATCGTTGTGTGTAGAGAAAAAAATCAATAAAATGTTCAAAAATGAAAGCCACCAATTCAACGATTTAGGTGCATAGCTAACCTCTTGGATTTCTTCAAAATCAATGAACTGATTTGTATTACTCTCTGAGTCATCTGTGATTCGAATTCCATTGTCTAAAAATTCAAATTCGAACAAAGGCTTTAGCCTTAGGACTATTTTATCTGAAGACATTTATCTCTCCAATTCAATTTTCAAATCAGATAATCCTTCTTCAAAATCTTTTCCAACGGCCTTATCCATATTAAAGAATAACATCATAACATTGACAGGTACTTTATGAGTGCCATAAAAGCCCCAAGTTACCTTGGTTTTACCGTTTGTTTCCTCTAGATCGAAAAAGCCTTGGCTTAGGCTCTTAAAAGGCTTTAGAAACCGTAATGTGGATTCAATTCTTTTGTTCTCCTCAAGGCTAGCTATTTCCTGTTCTCCAGAACCAACCGTTCCATCTATTCCCGTATCTGTTTGTTTCATATTTGGATCTCTCTTTTTCCATGGAGACCAATAATCTTTATTTTTAATAAACCGTAGATATTCATAAACATCACTAATTAGCCTACCAATTTCGACACTTCGACTCACGTGGTACTTCTTTGGAGCCGCAGCTATGAGAATTAGAAATATAACAACGATAATTACTAATATGTAAAGAAGCATGGACATAATTGTAGATTTTTGATTAGTCAATAAATTTACAACTTTTTGGTTGAAAGATATCGCTCTATTATCTCCTCACTGCTCTTAATTGTCTTTTTGGTCCAATCCAACTCCATCTCTAGCTTTTCCGCTTCAGAAAGTTTCCAATCAACGTTCGTCTGCTTGAGTCTAGTCACAACTGATTGCAATATTATCGCTGCTGAAACTGATATATTCAAACTTTCAGTAAAACCATACATAGGTATTTTAAGAAATCCATCGGCTTCTTTTAAAACGGTTTCACTCAAACCATCTCGTTCTGTTCCAAAAATGAAAGCCGACTTATTCGTTACATCAAAATCGTGAAGCATAGTGGAATTATCATGGGGTGTTGTAGCAATTATCTGGTATCCCTTCTCTCGTAATCTATCCATACATAGTTTAATAGAATCATATCGATGAAAATCGACCCATTTTTGAGCCCCCATAGCTATTTCTTTATCAATACGTTTGCCTAATCGTTCCTCCACGACATGCAAATCCTGTATTCCAAAAACATCACAGGAGCGCATTACCGCACTTGTATTATGCAATTGATAAACATCTTCAGTGACCACTGTAAAATGCCGTGTACGCTTAGACAGTACTTCCTGAAACAAATTTTGTCTTCTCTCGGTGAGGAACGTTCTTAGATGTTCGAGCAATTGTAAATCCAAAGGAAATGGGTAATTTTATAACGAAGATAAAAAAGTATTATGAAAATCGCCGTACTTACCGGAGCAGGAATGAGTGCCGAAAGTGGATTGAAGACTTTTAGAGACAGTAACGGTCTTTGGGAAGGACATAACGTTATGGAAGTTGCTTCACCTGAAGGTTTCAAAAGCAACCCAGAGTTAGTCTTGGATTTTTACAACCAACGACGGCAACAATTATTAGAGGTACATCCAAATGTTGGACATACAGCTCTGGCAAAACTTGAGCAAAACCACGAAGTAAAAATAGTTACCCAAAACGTAGATGATCTCCACGAACGTGCTGGCAGTTCGAAAGTACTTCACCTGCATGGAGAATTGCTAAAGGCTAGCAGTACTTATGATAGATTGGACGTTTTGGATTGGAGAAATGATCTCAATTTAGGGGATTTTTGTAAACAAGGCTACCAGTTACGTCCGAATATCGTCTGGTTTGGAGAAGCTGTACCTCTTATGGATGATGCTATTTCTATAGTTGAACAAGCAGATATTGTTATCATTGTTGGAACTTCCATGCAGGTATATCCGGCCGCTGGCCTTATCCAATATGCTACATCAAATGCTCAAATTTATTTTGTAGATCCCAAACCGTCAATTAATTCTTCTGAAAAAATTACCGTTTTTACTGAAAAGGCCACTACAGGAATATTAAAAGTAATTTCTCAAATTAACAAAGCACTATGAAAATGATTGCGTATTTATACGGTGGAATGTTGTTGATCTCAATAGCGCTTATCTATTTTGCTTATAAACACTATTACAGTACTAAAGAATTGATAAATCAAGAGGTAAAAACAACAGCAAGAGTTATCGATTTAATTGAAATAAGTGGAGATGAGATTACGTTTAAAAGTGAGGTTAGCTCAAGTCCCGCACCCTATAAAATTGGAGATAGTGTACAAATTATATATTCTAGAGGTGGAGATGAAAAAAGAGTTGTGTCATTTTGGGGGTTATACCGATGGACAATTATCCTCTTAGCCATTGCTTCCCCTTTACTAATTATTGGTGGCGGATATTTTCTGTATACTAATGAATATATCTAGAGCAGTAAAAAATGTGATATGAGTTCTTCGGAATTATTTGAAAAAATAAATTTTAAAAAAGCCTACCGTGAAAATCGATTGGGCGCAGCGAATTGGGTGCTTGCAAATCCCGAAACTTTTGAAGAACTACTTGTGTATTGCTTTGGGAAAGACAAGGAACTGGCGAAAAAGGCAACCTGGGCACTCGAATTTATTGCTCGAGATAAGTTAGATATGTTATATCTCCATCTAGACTTCTTTTTTGACAATCTGCCTCATGCAACCGGAGATGGTGCCCTAAGATCTGTGGGATTTATCTGCGAATTGCTTTGTATAGAGCATTATAAAAAGAAGAACGAAGTTTTAGGGAATTCACTTACCCGAAAACACAAACTAATTATGACCGATTGCGCCTTTGATTGGATGATTACCAATCAAAAAGTTGCTTGTCAGGCAAGGGCGATGACCGCGCTTTACTTTCTTGGAACTGAACAGAATTGGATTCACCCAGAATTAGTTCAAATAATAAGGCAAAACATGCATCAAGGAAGTGCAGGATACAAGGCTAGAGGAAAAAACACCTTAGATCTAATAAAGAAGTTTCAATCGAACCTATAAATTAAAAATTTTAAAAATTCACCACCAATAAACTCCCAACTGTTCCCTATCTTTGCAGCTTCAAATTTCAAGCCATGAACACAAACGCTTTACAGGCAATTTCGCCGATAGATGGAAGATATACATCAAAAACTGCTTCGCTAATTCCCTTCTTTTCTGAAGAAGCTCTCATACGTTATAGAGTGCAGGTAGAAGTCGAATATTTTATCTCCTTAGTAGAGCTTCCTTTGCCACAATTAAGTGATTTCGACACCAACTTATTTCCTAAGTTACGTGACTTATATCTAGAGTTTACTGTTTCGGATGCACAACACATCAAGGATACTGAAAAAGTAACCAATCACGACGTGAAGGCAGTAGAGTATTTTATCAAGGAAAAATTTGATGGTCTGGGGCTTCAGAAATACAAAGAATTTATTCACTTTGGTTTAACATCTCAGGATATTAACAATACGGCCATTCCACTTTCATTGAAAGATGCCATTAATACCGTTTATGTTCCTCAATTATTTGAATTAAAAGACAAGTTAAAAGAACTGGCTTCAGAATGGGCGGATGTCCCAATGCTAGCCAGAACACATGGTCAACCAGCATCTCCTACTCGTCTGGGAAAAGAGATTGAAGTATTTATAGTTCGAATTGAAGAACAGTTTGACCTTTTAAATGATATTAAGAGCGCAGCCAAGTTTGGTGGGGCTACAGGAAATTTCAATGCACACAAAGTAGCGTATCCATCCATTGACTGGAGAGCATTTGGTTCTCAGTTTGTGCAAGAAAAGCTTGGGTTGCACCATTCATTTCCAACCACGCAAATAGAGCATTATGACCACATGGCGGCTTTATTTGACACTTTGAAACGAATAAACACTATTCTCTTAGATTTGGATAGAGACATCTGGACCTATGTTTCGATGGATTATTTCAAACAAAAAATTAAAAAGGGTGAGATTGGATCTAGTGCAATGCCACATAAGGTGAATCCAATAGATTTTGAAAATAGCGAAGGAAACCTAGGTATTGCAAATGCAATATTTGAACATCTCTCATCAAAACTACCTGTAAGCAGATTACAACGCGATTTAACAGATAGCACGGTACTTCGGAATATTGGAGTACCAATTGGTCATACCATCATTGCCTTTCAATCTACCTTAAAAGGGTTGAATAAATTGTTGCTGAATGAATCTAAGTTTGCTGAAGATCTAGATAACAATTGGGCAGTAGTGGCCGAAGCCATTCAAACAATTTTGAGACGTGAGGCCTATCCAAATGCTTATGAAGCACTAAAAGGTTTGACACGAACTAACGAAAAGATCAATAGAAAATCGATTTCTGACTTCATTAAAACATTAGAAGTTTCCGAAGCTATTAAGGAAGAAATGCACCTAATAACGCCAAGTAATTATACCGGAATCTAGTTCTCAATATAAATAAGGTGTTGTTTTATTTGGGTTTTGATATTTCCCTTTGACCCTTTTTCTTCTATTGTCCAATGATCGGTTCTGTCGCATTAATTAGTGTTCTTTCAAATATAGTTAAGTTTGAGGTTTCTAAAGTTGTTCCATGTACAAACATCATAGATATCCTCAGATCATCATACAACAAGCGGTATATTTAAAATTTCGATTTAGTCTGAGCTATCGCGATATTGAAGAACTTATGGCAATTCGAGGTGTCAAAGTTGACCATTCTACAATCCAGCGATGGGTATTTAAGTTTTCTAAAGAGATAGAGCTAAATATGAACATTCGTAAAAGACCAGTGATGGATAGTTGGAGACTTGATGAAACGTATATTAAAGTGGCAGGTAAGGACATATTTATACCGAGCGGTGGATAAACAGGGGAACACGATAGATTTCTTACTGACCAAACGAAGAATGAAAGGCTCGGCTCAAAAGTTCTTGAATAAAGCTATTGGAAATAATGGAAAGCCAAGGGTTATCAATATTGATAAGAGTGGAGCAAATACGGCTGGAATACGGACTTGGAACAAAAGAAATATGACATCAAAAAAGATAAAGATTAGACGAGTCAAGTATCTAAATAATATCGTAGAACAAGATCATCGAAATATAAAAAGGAGAATTACCATTACTACAGGATTTAAAGAGTTTGAATCAGCACAAAGAACACTAGCAGGAATAGAAATCATACACATTATTAGAAAAGGGCAAATATTGAATCCTAAAACTTCAACGTTTAAAACTTTTTGTTCACTGGCTGCATAGTAGGTACGTTTCTTTCAAAATTACTGATTAACTGAAATAATGCGACAGAACCAACCTATAGGCTTGTGCTAGTCCATTTCCATTACTGGAAACCACGTTATTATACCCTTTTTGTTTCAGCCCGAATGGATAGTAATTACACACGCAACAAGCTAATTTTCATATATTTAACTTCTATTTTTCATTTCTATGTTATTCTTTCTTTTCATCTAATATGGGGAGCTATTATTCACTTAAATATTAATATTTTTGTACAATTAACACCAATGTTAATCCTATCAATCCAAGCGTAAAACTATGACACATAACTCTATAAGTTAAGCTCTTTGAATCCCAACTCTCAATTATTTCTTTAAATCGATCATTCTTAACTATTAAAAAATGGATCAAAATAAAAAATAGAACATATATGCTTATAAACCCTAAAGGGTTGTCATAGCGCTTATAATCTATTAGCTCTTCCTTATTTAGATATGTAAAAAGAAAAATCAAATCAAAAGATAATATAACCGAAAGGACTATATTACTAATATATTGAGGTTGCTCGTCGCTAGATGGAGTTATCTGGATGAATTTAAAAATCGAATAATAAAGACAGTTAATCATTTAATTTATTGTGAACAAGAATTCCATTTGCAAAGAAATTATGATTTCCTTCTACTTCTGATAGATTATAAGTTGTTTCCATTCTATCCGTCATTTGTATGTTAATTATTTTAACCTCACTCATTTCATTAGTACTTTTCAATAAAAAACATATATCGTTCTCTTTTAATTGACCCACTTCGATTCCATAATTTTCTTTCGTTTTTAACGGATCAAAAGAGCACCAACCTTTACCTTTTACCATATATGGATGATCGGTGGTATTTATATTCTGTATTGAATTATCAAACTCGATTTGTACTAAATTATCGTGAACAGGAGTATCAATCTTTAAGACCTTTTTACTTTGAACTAGACCAGTTTGTAAGTTATATGTTTTGACTGAATTTCCAACTTTAATTGTTTCGATACTTTTTATAGATCCATCCCCCATTGAGATCTGTGTTCCTGCTACAAAACAATTATATTTCTTTTTAGCTTGTTGAAGATTCATCCCTTCTTTAATCTCGTGCTGAATTCTCAACGCCCTTGTTTGCATTATTTCCAACCCTCCCGTAGCCTTAAAGATAAAATAAGATGCAGAAACACCCCATCCTATTGGACCGCCAAACATTCCTATTCCAGTTGCAAAAGAATCACTTCCAAATTCATATCCTCCGATATAATTATTTTTATAGCTATAATATCCGAATAAAATACTTGCACCACCAACAAATCGTCCAGCTGATCTTAATCCAGTTAGGGTTTCTTTGTTCATAGTTTGCACAATATCTGACAAACCTACTGTATTAGAATATGACATTCCAATTGCTAATGCAGAAGAAAGTTTACCAATAGCTCCAATAACTTGCATTCCCTCGCTTCTATCATTCCATATTTCCGCAGTATAATCTGTTTTTTGAGTATTTCCCCCAACAACTTCGGTACCATCGGCACCCATTACAAGTTTGCCTCCTCCTGTTAAAGATATTCCTCCTCCTTCATTCTTGTTGTTGTTAGTTGTATTTCCATCAGAATTATCACCCTCTTCAACTTTCTTTGGGCCACTTCCTTCAGATATAAAAGATCCAGGGTTACTAGTGATGCTATTTCCTACCAGATTCGAAGAAGCCCCTTCAACCTTATCAGCATCAAATTCAGAAAATGTAACACCGGATGTTTGCGGTCTAAATCCACTCGTGAGATCGCCAACTGTGGAGGAGCCAAAGGTCATTAAAGATTGGATTATCAAAGGCATAGGTGTAAGGAGAGTGTCTCCTCATTAGTTCTGCCAATGGATCAAGGTTCATCCAGCGCCCTATGGAAGCATCATAATTTCTTGCTCCAAAATCGTACCATTCCAATCCTAATTCTTGGTTTTGTTCTTTACCGCCAAAC
>MAAC01015635.1_pt1 | contig 26522 bp, 20 predicted proteins | sample 1115981 | NCBI WGS metagenome assembly MAAC01 (sample SAMN04961126, study PRJNA320927) | seawater metagenome | isolation source: sample BD02T64 sea water enriched with oil for 64 days | place: USA:Gulf of Mexico | collected 2013-07-27
AAAAAAAAAAAAAAAAAAAATTAGAAATCAAAATACCAATTAAACAGATCGGCCTTTAAACCTACTGAAAACCATATAGTATTTGATGCTTTAAAATTATCTGTAGTAATTTTTGGAGAAAAACTCCTAAAGGTCAATCCACTAAAAATACTTAAATTACTAGAAGCATTTAATAAATACCTTCCTTGAAAATCTGCCATAAAGATAGTTGCTTTGTTTCCCTGAGCTAATTCGTTATCATAATTTCCTCTTCTAATTAAATACGACTTGTAGATATCCCCTCCATAACTGGTTCCATCACCTTTATCAAATCCTTTTTGCCCCAACACCATTTTAGCACCCACAGTCCATCTATCAAATTTATAGTTAGCAATCCCGATTGCTTCCCAGAAATTTGCTCCCCAAGTATGACTTAATGGTTGACTATAGTTTCCGTAATTAAGAACAGGATCTTTATGAGCAAATGTATAAGGCCTAACCGTATTTAACTCTGCCTGTACAAACAAATTCTTTACATTAAAGGCATCAAAGTATTTAGCTCCAAACTGAAACCCAAACTTATTCCCCCAATATCCCAAATCACTAATCTTTCCAAATGAAAACTCATCTATGACTATTTGAGAATATAGTGTTAAATTATCTTTTAACTTATACTTAGCGGTTAAGCCCAGCATTGCATTTCCAGCATCTTCTCCTCGCCCAAATTCTACAGACCGATAAAAGATTAACGGGTTTAAAAACCCTACATCAAACCCTTGATCTCCTTTGGAAACTGCTGTTTCAAACAAGCCTAAATTAAATCTATCAGTAATATTAATACTCAAGTAATGTATTGCTATATATTTCCTTGCGTGCTCATTATCAACCACCGCACCATGTCTTACATCAGTGCCCCAAAGCCAAAGAGTTGTATAATTGAGTTTCCAAAAACTCAAATTTAGTTTTGAATATGGCATAGGAGAAGATGTATCTGATAATAATAACGACCTATATCCATCACCAATAAAATTCTTTCCATTTCCAAATTGAAATTGTAAAAATTTATTTGGCGTATATGACAAGTACCCTTCTGCCACTGGATAATCATAAGCATCAGCTTTAAATCCTTTTGCTTTCCCTCTTCCAGGAACTAATCCTTCTGAAAATGCAGGCTTAAAAGACAATGATGGGTTTGAAATATACTCATTAATATATTCTGCAAATCGACCCTGACTTTCATAAATGGTTGCAGAAAAAGAAAGTTTATTTCCCAATCCTCCATTAATTGTTAAATTTCTTGAGTTATTGTATGTATAAGAAACATCTGAATTATCTTTCCCTAGTTGCACGTCTAAAAGAAAATCTAAATTAAACCAATATCCATCTCCTCGCACCTCCAATAAGTGTTCGTTCCACAATTTTCTCCCTATCCAAGTACTTTCATCTGGTTTTAAAAATTGACTCTTCTCTTGGTCCAAATCAAAATAATTAGAAATAGCACTATAGGTATATGGCTTTACAGCCGTATGTGTGTTTTTTACTTTGTTTAAAGCATATTCGTAATTGATATATCGCTGATGATTAAAAGGAATATTTAACTGACTTTTATGCTCTATAAATAATGACTTTTGATTTGTTTTTTCTTGAACTGCCTTCCTAATTTCTATAGGTTGAACTTTTACAATATCCTCTACAACTTCATTTCCAATTTGTAAAGGGAAATTTAATGGCAAAGCAAAACGCATTTCAACACTATGGTTATTATATTTTGCTGGTGCTATTGTTGGCAAGGTCTTAAAGACTCTTTCAACCTCTTTTTGCAACTCTTTATAAGGTGAGTTTACATAAATTAATTTGAAATTTCCAGTGTTAGTAACCACAAAAACAGCTGTTACATTTGCTGTATATTGTTCTCTTTCAAGAATAACGGGCGAGTTAAATTCTTTAAAAAACAACTCTTTTGTTTGCTTATAAAAACACAATTCTAGCTCCTTAAGATCTTGATTTTTACACTCGTTAAATTCTGGATGTTTTTCTGATTGCGCAACTATTAATGCTGGAATTAACAGCATAAAAAGTAGAATTCTTTTTTTCATTCGTTTTTAATTACAATTTGGTAACGCTATTGTTTTTTAATTGATACTTCTCTTTGCTCTCTGGACATTCTGCAATACCATCTTCATTAAAATCTAATCGATGCCCATATTCGCTCATCCAGCCAATTTGTTTTGATGGATTCCCAACAACTAATGCATAAGGTAAAACTTCTTTTACAACAACTGCTCCTGCTCCAATAAAGGAAAACTTTCCAATATCATTTCCACAAACAATGGTTGCATTTGCACCAATACTCACTCCTTTTTTTACAATGGTTTTCAAGTATTGATTTTTTCTATTTACAGCACTTCTAGGATTAATTACATTTGTAAAAACCATTGATGGCCCTAAAAAGACATCGTCTTCACAAATAACTCCTGTATAAATAGAAACATTATTTTGCACCTTAACATTATTGCCCAATACCACTTCTGGAGAAATTACTACGTTTTGTCCAATATTACAGTTGTTTCCTATTTTACAATTGGGCATTATATGGCTAAAATGCCAAATACTTGTTCCCTCTCCTATTTCACAACCCTCATCAATGACTGCAGATTCATGTGCTTTATATCTCTTCATTTAATATTCTAAATTTATTTTATCTTCATCAATAATTTGCTTTGCAGACGAAGTTCCAATTCTTTCGACTCCTAAAGTAATCATTTTTAATGCATCGTTCTTTGTTTTAACTCCTCCGGCTGCTTTAATTTTTAGTGGCTTTGCATTTTCTGACATAATTTTTATGCTCTGAAATGTTGCTCCGTTTGGTTTACCTTCTTTTGTTTTATAAAATCCGGTTGAAGATTTTACAAAAACATTTTTAGCCTTTTGAGTACCAAAATTTTCTATTACAATTTCTTTTATCAATTTTGAAATTCCTGCTATTTGATCGTCTGTTAAAGCTGCAACTTCTATTATCCATTTTACTACCTTATTGTTTTTTAACCCAATTTCAGTTCCTTTTATAATTTCTTCTTGTACTAATGAATGATTCCCTTTTTTAAACGCTTCATAATTGGTTACATAATCTAGCTCATCGGCTCCTAAATCTATTGCTTTTTGCGCTTCTATTAGCTTTTCATCTAAAGAAAAAGTTCCTTCATGAAAACCAATTACTGTGCCCACTAAAACATTTGAACTTTCATTGGCAATCAATTCTTTTGCTAAAGAAATATAATTAGCACGAATCATCACCAACTTAAAATCATACGCAATAGCCTCTTCAACTAACTGAACAATTTTCACTTGGGTTTGTTCTTCTGATAAATTTGCTTGTTGGGGTGTTTTTAAATACGTAGAATCTAAATAATGAATGAGCTTCATAGGTGAAATATTATCTAACAAAAATAGTAAATAGCTCACTACTAAATAAAAAAACTCAGTGATATTTCACTGAGATATAGTACTGTTATTCTATCTTAAACGAAATTGGCAAAGTAAACTTAACATTTACTGGAATTTCCCTTTACATTCCTGCAGTTAAATCTGGGAGTTCCGTTATAATTCTATTCACTTCTTTTTTATAACTAGCTTTTAATATTACAACTATACTATTTCAAAAAAAGCCAATAAAAAAGAGCAACCGAAGTAGGTTGCTCTTTTTATATTTTATTTGAATACTTTTACTACTCTACATTAAAAGAGATTGGTAATGTATATTTCATTCCTACTGGAACCCCTCTTTGTTTCCCTGGAATCATCTTAGGTAACAATTTCGCTACTCTAATTGCTTCTTTCTTTAATCTTGGGTGAGGTGCTCTTGCTTGAATTTCAGTAATATTTCCTTTTGGATCTATTCTAAAAAATATGATAATTTTCTTTTTCCCAGGAGACAATCCTAAATCTCCAGCTAAATCACTGTTGAACTTTTTTTGGATATGAAGTCTCATTTTTTTATTCAAGCAATTGATTTTCTGAGCTCTTGAACCTTTACATCCTGGAAAAACAGGAACTTCTTCAATAATTGAAAATGGAACATCTTCAATCACTTCATCTACTTCCTCTACTTCTTCTATTTCCTCTACTTCAACAGCCTCAGTTTCATCAGTCTCAGTAGTTTCAATTACTGTTTCTTCAACTTCTTTTTCGTCTTCAACGATTTCGATTTTTTCTGGTGCTGGTGGTGGCGGTGCTTTTGGCTTAACTGGCTCTATACGTTCTGTAATTGGAATATCTTCATCCATTTCATCTTGCATATTTGCGTCTCCAAACGTATCCACAACCTTATCATATGTTTTATTCTCCATTGCTACATACGTAACAAAAAGAGCTAAAACCAACCCTAGCTGAATAAACAACTTTGAGTAATTTTCTAAGTTTGATTTTGGATTTTTCTTAATTTCCATCCTAAATGTTTTTTTTAATAGTTCGCTAATGTAATTAATTTCTTACGACTTACGCAAGTATTAAAGTTAAATAGCATCAATTTTTTTATAAACTGAGTTAATTATTAACAATGCTACAAAAACCCCAACTGTATTTGCAAGAACATCAAGTAAGCTGGCTGTTCTATAAGCAGTAAATGTTGTTTGTAAAACCTCAACAACTATGCCGTAAATAACGCAAGCTGTTGCAATAAGATATTTCACTTTGCCCATCTTAACAGCTATTGGAAAACTAAGCAACCAAAATAATGTCAAGGTAAAGTATGCTATTATGTGATAGACCTTATCTAAATTAGAAATTCCAACGTTAGTTGTCGGCATTTTTATTAAACTTAAATAACCAATAAAAATGGTAATCCCAATTGCAACAATGAGTGACCTATCCTTGAATAAGATTCTTATAAGCTTCAGCATCTAGTAAATCGTCTAATTGTGATGTATCAGAAAGTGCAATTTTAATAATCCAACCTTCTCCATAGGGGTCTTTATTAACCACCTCTGGTTCATCTTCTAGACCTTCATTAAATGCAATTACTTCTCCAGTTAAAGGCATAAATAAATCTGAAACAGTTTTTACGGCTTCTACAGAACCAAAAACATCTTCCCTTTCAATAGTGTCATCTAATGTATCTACATCTACATATACGATATCTCCTAATTCTCCTTGTGCAAAATCAGTAATACCTATTGTTACTGTATCTCCTTCAATTTTAATCCATTCGTGGTCTTTAGTGTACTTTAATTCAGATGGGATGTTCATTATAAATATATTTTATAGTTGATTAATTTTAGTTTCCTAAGTTATAAATTAAATTAAAACCAGCATTGATTGATTGTCTTGGGAATGTGGTTGAAATTGCATATTTCGATGTATTATGATTGTAATAAAACGATGCTGTAATATTACTATTTAATTTATAGTCTGCTGCAAATTTAATAGATAAAAGTTTTTGACCACCACTAATTTGATTATTATCTACATCTATAGATCTAATTAGTGTTAAATTATCTCTTATAGAGATATCTGCTCTCATATTTATATCGCCTTTAAGCTTTTGCTGTTTCCCTGAAATACGAGTATTAAATACTACATTTTTCAACCTATAACCTACTCCAAATATGTATTCAGTTCCTTTAATATCTGTTAGCGTACTGTTATCAAAATTTAATGTTAAGGTTCTATCTTTTCTAATTTCCCCTTTAAACGAAAAAGAGTTTCTCATTTTCATGTCAATCTTAATTAATGGAGAAAATTCATCAATTAAACTTGCAGATGAAATTAACAATTTACTTTCATATGTATTGGTAATTGGATTCTCAACTCGGTTTTCAAATTGTAAGTTGTTGGTGAAATTAGAAATTGTATAGGATGATTTATACCCATTGGTAATGGTAAAGCTACTAAAATTGTCTTTAAACCAATCAATCTTCATCAATCCATTATATCGTAATGTCCAATTTGGAATAGGTGTGTTTCTAAATAAACCTAGTTTTACAGAATTTGGATCTTTCCCTGAATAAGCAGCCAAAAATGCTGGCAATAATGTTTCTTGAGAAGAAAATTTATTAGGGTCTGATTTATCTTGTGTGATTAATCTGTTTGCTATTGTTGATTGATAGTCTTTTAAGTTTTGAAATAATGTTTCACTATCACTAAAAGCAGTAGACAACATAGAAAAACTTGTGCTAAAATTACCAGATTGAGTAAGTGGTGCTGTCGTGTTTAAAACGCCTCCAACTACATCTAACTGTTGAGAAATATTATTGGTTTTGATTTTATTTCCAGTCAAATCAATATTTAGATCTTTAAACGGTTTTAGAGAAATTGTATACTCTAATTTATTGTAATGTGTATTGCTGTAGGTTTTATTATAATATTCAGACCCAACAGCTCTATCAACTAACCACCCTTTTTCAAAAGCTCTATTTCTAATATCTATCTGACTTCCAAAAACAAATCCTAACGTTGGCGCTAAACCTCCATTTAAATTATCTCTTCCTAAAAAACCTGCTGTACCTGTGTAACCAGGTAAAGCTGTTCCGTTATTTTCTGTATAACTGATTTTTGCTGTTTTAATTCCTGTTACAAAATCATATACACCCAATAAAATTTTGTCTTTAGTAGATTGTTTTTTTACTGGTTTATTTTTGTTTACACCTGGTAATTGTGGCGCTTGGAATTTGTTAGAGTTTGATTTAGGTGTTTTAACAAATAGTTTTTTTAATCCTGATTCTCGATATAGCTTTGAAAAACTTAAGGTTGTACTTAAATTATGTGTATTTGAATTTTGTAATAAGTTTCCAATTTTATCTACATAACTCTTAGAAGAGGCTTTCCAATCAAAACTAGCAGTATACCCATAATTTGCAGTCACAAAACCTAAATAAGGAATTTTATTAATTGGTATTTTATAAGTAGCGTTTAATTTTTGATTGTAATGATCTGGTCTTCCTGTGTTAAAAAACTTGTCAAAAATTTCGATCTCTTCATCATTTCCAAAATTATCATACAAGTAACTGTTATTGGCATTAAAGTTTAATTTTAATGATTTGGTAAGATCAAAACCAATGGTATAATCCCAATCAAATAAAAATCTTCTTTGAGTTAATGTTGGTTGAGCAGTTAATCCTTCAATTAAGTTTCTAGATTTTTGTTGCACAAAATTCCTCGTAATTCTTGTGTTTAACCCAATGGTTTTGGGCAATAGATTTAAGTTGATATCTCGTATCAATTGCCAATATTTACTCTTCCCAATAAATGTCGATTTTTTAAATGGCTCAATAATTTTTGGTTGAAATGTAAAATTATAACTAGCGCCTGCAGTTAAATTTTGGTTCAAATATTTCTCAATATTATAATCTTTATGATGCTCTTCTGAAAACGCGTAAGACACAGAGATGTTTTCTACATCGTATGGTTTTGGTTTTTTTGTTGATTCTGGGTTTCTATTCTTTTTTACATTATTAAAACTAATACTTTTTCTTAAGGTATAATCTTGAGAGTTTTTACTATTTGGATTTACTTCTTTTGCATCTGCAAATTTTACATCTTGATATTGTGGATCGTATTTAGGGTCTCTAAATTCTTCTCCAACACTATAACTCATAGGCAATTGAATTCCCCATTTTTTCGGCATCATCTTTCCTAAATAAATATTCGTAGAAAGATCATATTGCCTTGTTTCTTCAATACTTCTTTGGTTTACTCTATCTTCTACATTTCCGAAGCCAATTGTTTGAATTCTTCCTGTTACAGAGACATCTGCTAAATCCGCAAAATTAGCATCAGCACTAATAACTGCTGCCCAACCTCCTTTATTATCAAACCCTGAAGAACGCAACTCGTTAAACCAAATTTCTGCACTTTTAGGAGTTGCTGCAGTATTTTTCACCCCCAACATTAATGTTCTAATTGATGCTAATGTTGGATTTCCTTTTACTCTTAAGATTAATGTTTTCGGGTCGTTATTTGCTGGGAATGGATATAACTTATTAATTGACAAGGTTCCTCCAGAACCAGGGATTTCACCATCTCTTTTCAGTTTCAATTTTCCTAATTTTTCTAAAATAGCGCCTAAATTATTGGCTTCTGGCCAAACATTTGTTGGCTCCAAACTTCCTGTAGCAGAAACTTTTAAAGGAATTTCTAATTGATAAAAATTATCATCTAAATCGGTACCTAATCTTACAATCGCTACTAAATCGTCATCCTCAACACTTCCTGCAAGAATTGGCTCAGCATGTATAAACATTTTTAAGTTTTTATACATTCTTAAATCAATACTTATGTTCTTATAAATCGCCCTTGTTTCACCTTGTAATAAATCTTTGATTTTTAAAGAAAGAGATTGTTCGTTTTGTTGTTGAATTGAAGAACTTCCTTGTAATTGCTCTCTAACAATTCCTGGTGGCAATACATATCTCCCTTCATTTTGCTCTATACTAACCACGCCAACTTCAAAATTATTTAACTGCTGGTTTGTTAAATCTTGTGGAGGGCTTACTACTGGGTCTAGTGTTTTTGTATATCTTCTATAGTCTCCTCGAACCAATTCTAATTGTCCAAAACGCAATACAACAGGCATTTTAAACTTTGTCATAAACATTCTAATAAACCGAATGCTATTAAAGTCTGTAATTCCGTTTACTGCTGTTCCGCTTCTTACCGGAATTCTGAATTGATACCATTTAGTATTTCTGGTGCCTCCATTTGGCAATGTTACCGAAGTTATTTTTTCATCAACAATATTATTGATCCCTTTTACCAAATCATTCTTGTTTAAAGATACTTTATATTCATAGTAACTTTCAACAGTGTTCATGGTTTGATCCTTATTAATATCTTCTACATCTGGATATGTTGATGATGATGTTGGATAGGATTCTGTCGATTGATTTGCCGTTGGAGAATTCCCTTCTGTATTATTAAAATTCTTATATCTTGTTAAAATAGATGCATTTGCATTATCATAATCTGTACTTCTGAAATAGCTAAAATTATCTGAAGCAATATCATTTGGATTTAACTTACTAATGTCAAAAACTTTTGACTGATAAAAACTCAGCTCATTTTCGTTTTTTAACCCATCCAAACCAATATCTTGATTTAATCTTGCTGCATCATCTACATCAAAAGCATATATAATAGATTGATTTGTTGGTACATTACCCCATAAAGAAGTAGTTGTATTTGTACTAGACCCATCAGCAGGCATTCCGTTTTCATACATCTTACGGTTATCTTTTAAGATATCTTCAGAGATATTTCCAAGGTTAAAATACAAATCTCCAACTTGATTTATTGGGTTTGTTGGATCAACACCTATTGGTAATCCTTCTGCATTTGTAATTGAATAATCTTGGTAAGGATCTTTAATCCAAAACTGAATGTATTCTACATTTGCTTGATCGAAATTGTTAGTTGTTAAGGGTCTCATAATTCCTCCCCAACGATCTTGTGGATTCGAAAATGTTCCATCAATATTTACATCTATTCCTGTATCAAAATTATAGGTTCCTCTTTCTGATGGATAATAGGCTAAATCTAAGGTTCTAACCAATATATTTTGCGTCAAATCTAATTCTGTGTTCGGAAATAATTCTGAATATCCTATCTGTCTAACTTCTGTTCTAGACAATTCAATATTATCAATATTAGCAGGCTTGGCACCATTTCCATAAAATAACTGATCTACAGAATACCATGATAACTTAGCTCTTTTATCATTATAACTCAAGTCTGATAAATTTCCATTTAAGTTTTGAGAATGTGGTGTACTTGCTGTAAACCAATTTAAAGGAGATAATAAATCTATCGGAATTTGTGAAGCTTCAAAATCATCTACATAAGAGGTTGCTTCTCCGTTTACATTTATTCCACTTGATGAACCCGGGATTAAATAGGCGAAATCTGCTCTTACAGATAAATTAGAAGCAACATCTGTATCTACAAACGGAATTTTATTTGCCCATTTAGTAAAAATTGGCATTTCTGTAGAATAATCTACATTTAAACCAAACATGGTGTTATTTATCGGCTCACTTCCAAAGTTTACCTTTTGAGTGATTGGCTTTTCATTGATGTTTAAAATTGTTCCTCCTAAAATAAATTTGTCAGAAAAACGATGCTCAACCTCTAAGCCCATAAATGTTTTACGCTGCTGATTAAATACTGCATTGTTTTCTGTAGAAACACTAATTGGAACTCCAGAAGCTTGCAATCCTGCATCAATAATTTGCACTCTACCAAAATTATAATCTACTACATAATCTATTCCTTCAACCAATTGTCTACCACCAGCGGTCACTTTTACAGAACCTCTAGGAACATTGAAAGAGTTTAATGGAATTCCTCCACTATTTTCTGATTTCGCATATCCTTTTAACAAGAACTTATCTTTATTCTGGTAATTATTTTTGGCTTGAGATTTTGTGTTAATATATAATTCATTAAACACGTAGGCCTCTTTATCTGTTGCTGTAGTTAATGAGCTTTCTAAATCAGCTCCAAAGGGTTCTGTTTCTGGAAATATGATAAATCCTTTCGCTGAATTTACAGTAATATTCTCTACATAATCAAAAAAGCCGTCTCCATCTGTAACAGCAAAAGAACTTTGATCTAATTTATCTAAATTTAATACGTTTAAAAGTGTTTTACTTTGTAAACCTGGTGTTGTAGCATTTTGTAATGTGTTTGATGGAACTCCAGTATTATCATCTCTATATAAGATCTCAAATCTAAATCCGTCTTGCGATAATGGAAAAACTCCCAAAGGATACACGTTCTTCATCATCAATCTCCAGGTAGGAAATCCTTCTTGTGTTCCGGGTCTTTTTGTAGTAACTATTTCACTTCTTAATAACTTTACTGCTAAGTTGCTAGGTGCATTGATTCCGTCATTAGATAATTCTCCAACCTTATAAGATGTTTCAGAACTTCCTACAACTGTATATTCAAAAGCAACTGCTAATACTTCTCCATCAGACAGTCTTCTATTTAAAGAAACAAAGCCTAATTGAGGGTTTAACGTATATTCATTCGCATCTAACTTTCTAGCATTCTGCAACACAGAATAATCTGTTCCTTGCTTCATGTTAAAGGGCAATAATGCTGCTCCAATTGTTGAAATATCTCTTATTCCTCCAGTAGCAGTTAAAATAGATTCTATATTATTAGCAGAATTTGCAGGAATATTTTTCCCTAAAACCTGTGGTGGAGAAGTCGGAATCACATTTACATTTACAATATCTGAAGGATTCGATTCCCCGATATCAGCAAAAGCAACAATACTTCTAAAGTTTTCTGTATTCGAACTTCTGTTTGTAATCCAAACTTCCATTCTTGTAATAGTAATCGGGCTACTTATTAATGGGTAATTCTTTAAAGAATTATTATAATTTTCTCTAAAATATTGTGATAAAAAAAAGTGCCTATTATCATCATAATCTGTGGCTCTAATTTCAAACGGGTTAATTGAAGCTCCTGCTTCTGCAACGACTGTTTTACTTTCTGAGTTTTGTTGAGAAAATACTGCAGTAACAGAAGTTTTTCCAAACTGTAATTCTGTTTTAACTCCAAATAAACTTTGCGCACCATTAATTAATGAATTCTTAATCGGCATTGAAACATTACCTGCTTCAATTTTTTGAATGATATCATCTTCCGTTGGCGTATATTCTAACTTGATTAAGTTTTGAAAATCTAATGTAGCCTGTGTATCATAATTTGCAGTTACTTTTAATCTCTTACCAACATTAGCAATAATACTTGCACTAATTTGTTGATCAAAATCAAAGGTAAAACTACTTCTATTGTTTTCTGATAACTGCGGATTGTCTACATTCTGAAAAATTCCACCCAGCTTAATATTTAAATTACCCGACGGAATAACCTCTACTGTGTTTCCTCCAAAAATAGATTCGAAAAACTTGGAATTTACATAGTACTTTGGTAATAAATTTCGTTTTGCTGCTTTATTCCCTTTTTTCTTACTTAATGCATCAATTTTCTCTTTAAAGTAATTCTTAATATCCTTTTTTAAACGATATTTTTGATACTCATCTGGAGTCATATAAATTGGGGTTCCGACTTTAAAATCACCCAATAATTCAACGACAATATATTTGTTCAATTTCTTATCATAAACCACAGAATATGTAGAAGGGTTGTTTAAGAATAAACTTCCTCTTTGGCTTGATCTAAAATTGTATTTAAGAGCAGGAATCGAATCTCTTTTTATAGAGTCGTTTTCAACTTTTGTGGTTTGTGAAAAAACAGAAGTACTCGCTAAGACAGCAAGTACACAAAGAAAAAATGTATGTAAATACTTATTTTTCAAATTGATTATAAACTTTTTAATGCTTTTTTTATTAACAATTCAACTGAAGCGTCTGGATGTTCTTTTAAAATATTGTTTAATACTTTATCTGATTGCTTTCTATTAAACCCTAGTACTTCTAAAGCAGATAACGCCTCATCTTTACTAGTATTGCTTCGAGTTACAGAAATTGCATCCATATCAAAAGTTTTTAAAATTTTATCTTTTAAATCTATGATAACTCTTTGAGCAGTTTTAGCTCCAATTCCTTTAACCGACTGAATAACAGGAATGTTCTCAGAAGCAATTGCTTGCTGTATCTCTTCAGAACTCATAGAAGACAACATCGTTCTTGCAATACTTGGTCCTACACCAGAAACAGAAATTAATAATCTAAAAATCTCTCGTTCTGTTTTATCAATAAAACCATACAACGTCTGTGAGTCTTCTTTTACAGATAAATGAGAATATAATGTTATTGCTTCTCCTTCTGGCAACGATGAAAATGTGTTTAAAGAAATATGTAATAAATAACCAACTCCAGCGCAATCAACTACAACATATGTTGGGTTTTTCTCTACTAATCTTCCTTTAATTTGGGTTATCATCTAAACTGATTTTAAGAATTATTTCTTTGCTTTTGTTGTGCATCTATTACTGCTACTGCAGACATGTTTACCATTTCGTCAACACTTGCTCCTAATTGCAATATATGAACTGGCTTCTTTAATCCCATCATAATTGGCCCAATAGATTCAACTTTATCAACCTGTTTCATCAACTTATAGGTAATATTAGCAGCATCTAAATTAGGGAAAATAAGTACATTTACTTTCTTTCCATTCAATTTAGAAAACGGGAATTCTTTTGCCAACATTTCTCTATTCAATGCAAAATCTGCTTGTAACTCTCCATCAATAACAACATCTGGAAAATGCCTATGAATATAAGAAACTGCTTCTCTAATTTTTACTGCACTTTCTGAATCTGAAGACCCAAAATTTGAAAACGACAACATAGCGATGTTCGGTTTTATACCAAACATTCTTGCCAACGAATATGTTAATTGAGATATTTTTGCTAAATCTTTTGCGCTTGGATTGATATTAATTGTAGTATCTGCTAAAAATAATGGTCCTTGCTTTGTTAACATTAAGTTTGCTGCTGCAACACGCGTAATACCTTTGGCTTTTTCTATCAATTCCAACATTGGTTTAACCACTGATGGATAAGACCTTGAATACCCAGTAATCAATGAATCTGCTTCACCAACATTTACCATCATTGCTGCAAAGTAATTACGCTCACGCATCATTTTTTGAGCCTGAAACAATGTAATTCCTTTTCGCTGACGTGTTTTCCAATAAATTTCTCCAAAACGATTTCTTCGTTCAATTTCTTCGTCTATTTTAGGATCTATAATTGGAACATTTGCTGTAAAACCTATTTCTTCTTTTAACTCAAGAATAACTTCTTTTCTTCCTAATAAAATTGGCTTCCCAATTTTCTCGTCATAGACTCTTTGAGCTGCTTTTAACACATCTAAATGATCTGCTTCTGCAAACACAATACTTTTCGGGTTGCTTTTAGCTCTGTTGTGTAACAATCTAATTTCTTTACTTCCTGTTCCAGAACGTTCCATCAATTCTTCTCGATATTTATCCCAATCGGCGATTGGTTCTAAAGCGACTCCAGAAGCAATTGCAGCTTTTGCTATTGCTGGTGGAATTTCATAAATTAATCTAGGATCAAACGGTTTTGGAATGATATATTCTTTACCAAATGACAAACTGATTTCATCATACACAATATTCACTTGCTCTGGAACTGTTTTCTTAGCTAAATCTGCTAAGGCATGTACAGCTGCCATTTTCATTTCTTCATTAATTTTTGTCGCTCTAACATCTAAAGCTCCACGGAAAATAAATGGAAATCCAAGAACATTATTTACCTGGTTAGGATGATCTGATCTTCCTGTTGCCATGATAATATCCTCTCTTGTTTTAATCGCTAAATCGTAATCTATTTCAGGTGTAGGATTTGCCATTGCAAACACAATTGGATCTTTTGCCATAGATAACAACATCTCTGGCTCCACTACATTTCCTTTAGACAACCCTATAAAAACATCTGCATTATGCATTGCTTCTTCTAAAGTACGTACATCTTTATCGGTTGCAAATTCTTCTTTTTGTGATGTTAAGCTATCTCTATCTTTTCTGATAACTCCTTTGCTATCACACATTACTACATTTTCTCTTTTTGCACCCAACTTTAGATACAAACGTGTACATGAAATTGCTGCTGCACCTGCTCCATTTACAACAATTTGAACTTCATCAATTTTCTTTCCAGTGATTTCAATAGCATTTTTTAATGCTGCTGCAGAAATAATTGCTGTTCCATGCTGATCATCATGCATTACAGGAATATCTAGTTCTTCCTTTAATCTTCTTTCTATTTCAAATGCTTCTGGAGCTTTAATATCTTCAAGGTTAATTCCTCCAAAAGTTGGAGCTATTGCTTTTACCGTTTCCACAAATTTATCTACATCTGTTGCATCAACTTCAATATCAAAAACATCAATATCTGCAAAAATTTTAAAGAGCAAGCCTTTACCTTCCATTACTGGTTTGGATGCCAAAGGTCCAATATCTCCTAAACCCAACACTGCCGTTCCGTTAGAAATTACTGCTACTAAGTTTCCTTTTGCTGTATATTTATATGCGTTATTTGCGTCTTTCTCTATCTCTAAACAAGGTTCTGCAACTCCAGGAGAATATGCCAAAGATAAATCGTGTTGAGTAGCATACTTTTTAGTAGGTACTACTTCAATTTTCCCTGGTTTTGGTTTTGCGTGATATAATAAAGCTTCTCGTCTTTTTCTAGATTCGCTCATGATTTTACTGTTTGTATGAACTTACAAATATACTCATTTTTACTATTGATAATAGGTAAAAAAAACAACAAATCTAAGTAACGAAACAGTGCTTATAAGCGTCTATATTAAAAGTAAAAAGTTTAATTTTAAGAAATAATTGTACCTACTTTAACAAAATTTAGTGACAATTCTTTACAAACATCAAATAAGTTTGCTATTCAACGACCAAAATCTAGCTATGAAAAATTTTATCCCATTGGTACTATTATTAGTTTCCACCTCTATTACAGCACAAATAAAAGGAAGAATTCTAGACAATAACGGAGACCCATTATCCTTTGTTAGTATCTATCTAGATAATACAGTAACAGGAACCACTTCTAACGAGGATGGCTTTTACGAATTACCGCTTAAAAAAACAGGAAATCACACGGTTGTATTTCAATTTTTAGGCTTTAAGACCTTGAAAAAAAAGGTACATATCTCATCGTTCCCTTTTCAAATAAATGTAAAATTAGTTGAAGAACAAGTTACTTTAGATGAAGTTCAAATAAACAGTAACGAAAATCCTGCAAACAGAATTATTAGAAGTGTAATTGCTAATAAAAAGAAAAACGAAAATAAAATTCAACAATTTACTGCAGATTTCTATTCTAGAGGATTGTATAAAATTAAAAATGCCCCAAAGAAAATTCTAGGGCAAAAATTAGGTGATTTGGGCGGCGGATTAGATTCTACAAGAAGTGGGATTATCTATTTATCTGAAACTTTCTCTAGAATCTCACATCAAAAACCGAACAAGTTTAAAGAACATATTGTGGCCTCTAAGGTTAGTGGATCTGACAATGGCGTAAGTTTTAACAGAGCCGAAGACGTAAACTTTAACCTCTATAAAAACACCGTAGAAATCGGGAACGAGATTATTTCACCAATTGCAAATTATGCTTTTGGATATTACACATATAAATTAGTTGGGAGTTTTTACGCCAAAAACGGGGAAATGATAAACAAAATTGCCATTTTTCCTAAACGTAAAAATGATCGTGTTTTTACCGGTTTCATTTATATAGTTGAAGATGATTGGGCATTATACGGAACAGACATTACTGTAACGGGGGCACAAGTAAATTTACCAATGGTTGATGCATTACACTTTAAACAAAGTTTTAATAAATCACCAGAAAAAAATGCTTGGATTGTAATTTCTCAAACCATAGATTTTAAAATAGGAATGTTCGGAATCAATATAAATGGACGATTTTCTTCTGCATATTCTAATTATAACTTCAATCCAACTTTTACTAAAAGCACTTTCGGAAAAGAGATTTTATCTTTTGAAAAAGAAGCTACAAAAAAAGACTCTGTTTATTGGAATTCTTTGCGTCCAGTACCTTTAACCAAAGAAGAGACAAAAGACTATATTGTAAAAGACAGTATTAAAACAGTTCGTAAATCAAAGAAATACCTAGACTCTTTAGACACAAAAAATAACAAACTTTCTTGGGGCTTCCCTTTATCTGGATACTCATATAGAGACACCTATAATAAATGGTCTTTTAATATTGATTCTCCTATAGAAAATTTAAATTTTAACACTGTTCAAGGTTGGAATTCTACTGTTGGAATGCGTTATTTTAAAACTTTAAACGAAACTGGAAAATGGGTTAATTTTGGAACCAATTTCAACTATGGTTTTTCTGATAAAAAATTAAGACCTACTGCTTTTTTTGGATATAAATGGAATAACATTACAAGACCCATTTTGCGCTTTTCTGGTGGAGTCACCACAAGACAATTCAATTCGCAAAATCCTATTTCAAACATTCACAACACAATAAACTCTATCTTTTATGAAAGAAACTATAAAAAGATTTATGAAAAAACCTATGCCAATGTTTCTTTTTCCAGAGAAATCACAAACGGAATTCGATTCAATTCGTCTCTAGAATTTGCTGACAGAAAACCTTTAGTAAACACAACAGATTATAGCGCTAAAAATATTAAAGACAGGATTTACACTTCTAATGACCCACAAAATCCAGACAATTATTCTCCGTCATTTAATCAACATAAAATTTGGTCTTTAAATCTGGGAGCTAGCATTAATTTCGGAACGAAGTACTTATCATATCCCGATAGAAAATTTACTGTATACAACAATAAGTACCCTTCTTTATATGTTGGCTATAGAAAAACTTTTGGGTCAGGAAATTCAGAGAACCACTCTGACTATGTATTTTCTCAACTAAGTCAAAATTTCTCTTTGGGTAATTTAGGAAAATCTAAATACCGAATTAAGGGCGGGGTTTTCTTAAATCAGAATGACATTCCGTTTATAGATTATGCGCATTTTAACGGAAATAAGCTGTCAATTTCTCCAGATAGCGGAACCACAAGTCATTTTAACTTGTTAGATTATTACGCTTACAGCACAAATAGTCGTTTTGCAGAGTTTCATGGAGAACATAATTTTAAAGGATTTTTATTAGGTAAAATTCCGTTGATAAATAAATTGAATTTCCATGTTGTAGCTGGCGCTAAAGCATTGTTTACTGGCGATAGAAAACCATATACTGAAGCTTCAATTGGTTTAGACAATATTGGTTTTGGTAAATGGCGATTTTTACGCGTAGATTATGTGCTCTCAAAAGGAGGAATCAACCAAAAACAAAAAGGATTTGTGTTTAGTATTGGATTATTTAATTAAATTTGAATGATGAAAATACACCTCTTATTTTTCGGAATTACAACTGACTTATTAGGAACTTCTTCTTTAGGGATAGAAACGTCTGCTGATGCAACTATCTCTAGTTTAAAAGTCCAGCTTTTAACGAACTATCCTCAGTTAGAAAACATCAACTCCTATGCAATTGCAGTAAATGAAGAATATGCAACTGATAAAACTTTGCTAAAAGAAAATGATGTTATTGCTATTATTCCACCAGTTAGTGGTGGGTAATATCAATGTCATTCTGAACTTGTTTCAGAATCGTTATAAAAATATGAGACACTGAAATAAATTCAGCGTGACGAAAACTACTTATTGAAGATATTTTTTATCAACATAAAAAGTTCCAAAAGGTAAAATAGAAGCTACTAAAACGGTTCCAAAAGCTTTACCATTCCATTTTTCTGGAGTTTTTAACATAAAGGCTAAAATCACATATACAACAAATAAAATTCCGTGTGGCATTCCAAGCATTTTCACATAACTAGGATCCTCACTTAAGTATTTAATAGGTGTTGCTACAAACAATAATAACAAGTAAGAAACTCCTTCAAAAAAACTAACAATTCTAAATATATTCTTCATTATTAAAACTTCTAAAATTAGAGAGCAAAGATACGTTTTGATTTGTTATTTTTGTAGAAGACATGAGCAAAACATCTATAAAGATTACTTCAGAAAAATTAGACTTACAAGAATGTTATAATTTTGTAACTGATGCTTCTTGTGGTGGAATATCTGCCTTTGTTGGAACCGTAAGAAATGATACTAAAGGAAAAGAAGTACAGCAATTAGATTTCTCTACCTACAAACCAATGGCGATTAAAGAAATGCAAAAAATTGCAGACATCGCTTTAGAAAAGTTTTCGATTGCTAAGATTGCGATTCATCATGCAGAAGGCATGTTGCAAATTGGAGATATTCCTGTAATTATTACTGCATCTGCAAAACATAGAGTTGCTGCTTTTGAGGCTTGTCAGTTTGCAATTGACACACTAAAAGAAACGGTTCCAATCTGGAAAAAAGAGCACTTTTCTGATGGAGGAATTTGGGTAAATGCACATCCATGATTACATATCAACTTACAGCTACAAAAAAAGAATTAGAAGAAATAATCGCTCTTCAACAAAAAAATCTACCAGTAAATATTTCTACAAAAGAGAAAAATGAACAAGGCTTTGTCAGTGCTCAACATACGCTAGAACTTTTAACTAAAATGCATGATGCACATCCTCATGTTATTGCGAAACACAACGGTAAAGTTGTTGGATATGCACTTTGTATGTTACAGGAGTTTAGAAATGAAATTCCATTATTAACGCCAATGTTTAATCAAATTGATAACGCAATCAAAGAATTAGACGAGAGCCTTAATTATATGGTGATGGGGCAAATTTGCGTTGATAAATCTTATCGAAAACAAGGAATGTTTAGAGCGCTTTACAAATACATGAAGCAAAATATTTCTAAAGAATACAATGCTATTATTACTGAGGTTGATGTTAAAAATATACGCTCATCAAATGCACACAAAGCCATCGGTTTTGAACTATTAAAAGAACACCAATCTAACAATCAAAATTGGCAGTTGATTGTGCTACCTACTTAAATAATTTCCATTTTTTTCAACAGAAAAGAAGCATTCATATTTTTACAAATTCCTTTTTTAAGAGTATAATCGAAATGCAGTTCATTATCATGGATTTGCGCATCAAAAAAGTAGTTTTCTATATCCTTAAATTCTTCTTGCAATTCACACAAACTCACATCGTGTGTTGCTATAATTCCAGTTGATTTAGAGTTGCTCAATTTTTCTACAAACTTTTTAGAGCCAATCGCTTTGTCTTTGCTATTTGTTCCTTTTAAAATCTCATCTAAAATGATAAAATAGTCTTCCGTTTCAATTGTATCAACAATAAATTTTAACCTCTTTAATTCAGAGTAGAAATACGATTCATCATCTGCTAGCGAATCTGAAGTTCGCATGCTAGTTATCAATTTTATCGGGTTGTATTCTAATGATTCGGCACAAACTGGCAAACCAATATTTGACATCACCATCGTTAATGAAACCGTTCTTAAGAAAGTGCTTTTACCAGCCATATTTGCTCCAGTAACAATAAAAAACTGTTCTTTATCAATGATAAAATTGTTGTCTATTCTTTTGCTTGAATTTAATAAAGGATGCCCTAATTGTGTTGCTTTTATAATAGCTGATGTATTACTAATTGTTGGCACTACAAATGCTGGATGGTTGTAAGAAAAATTTGCCAACGTATTTTGAGCATCAAAAAAAGTAATGGTCTCAAACCAACTTTCTACAGTATGTTTATACTTTGAAATCCAATTTTCTACCTTTACTGCATTCTGAATATCCCAAAGAAATAAGGCATTTCCTACAACAGCAATAATAATATTATTTCGTTGATCAAAAGAATCTAGAATTCTAGAAAATTTCTGAAAAATTAAAGATGCTTTTTCCTTTTCTGATTCTAGGTCTTGTTGCTTTTCAATTAATAATTTTGAAGAAAAAGACTGCTTTTCTATTTCTGATAATAATTGATAATATTGTTTGAATGTTTCTTTTGCTTTACTTGATTTATTATAAATCTGATTTGTTTTTTTAATCTGGGAAGCAGAAATAAATAAGCCAATAAAAAACCAAATTACCAGAAATGTAAATGGAATTACACTAGTACTGATTAATACAATTAAAGCTATAGTGATCAAATAAAACACTTTTACAAAACCTGCAAAATACGTTGGTAAAACGGTTGTGTAATTTTTTATATAATTTAAAATCGACTTAGAACTAAACTGTACTTTCACCAAACTAGCAATTGCAGAAAAGTGTTGTCTCCATGTTACTTTTTTGGCTAATTCTTGAATTGATTTTTGTTTCTCTTCAATTTGATCAATCTTGTTTTCTGTTAACAATGTTGCATAAGCTTGAGCACCTTCTTCTGTTGCTGTTCTGTTAGAATATTGAAAAAAAGAACCGATGCCAAATAAATCAATATCATTACTATAAGAGTGATGTGGATCTACAAATTCATTTCCTGATTTTAGGTTTTTATATACTCCATTTAAAACTGAAATTTCAGTTGCATTGATTTTTATTTTAGAAAGTAAAATCTCTTTTTCAATCTGTAGTTTGGCATTTTTAACCAACAACAATGCAAAAATTGTAAAGCCAATTACCCCAACAACAGAAACAGTTAAGCCATTTCCAAAGAAATAATAGATTCCGATTACTGTTGTAAAAAACACCAGCAATCGAAAAGCACTAATTGTATATAGTGTCTTTTTTAATGTAGCTAACGCGGTTTCAAGAGTTGATTTCTCTTGATTGTAAAATTGGATTGGATTTGTCATTTATCCTCCTGCTAAACTCAAAATGTTAGCTTCTGGAAATCGTTCTTTCAATTGTTTTGTTGCATTATAACTGGTAATTCCTTTTTCACAAACCAATACATATTTTTTAGAGGCTTCAATATTTAATTCTTCAATGTTTAATTTTTGAATAGGAATTTCTTTATCAACGATAAATGGTGTTTGTAAATTTTCTAATACAGAGATGATTTCTACACTTCGACTTCGATCTGTATCCGAAACAATTCTCTTTAATTCTTCTGCTGAAATTAACCAATCAGGATTTTGAATTTCGCAACTCGCATCAAAATAAGTTTCGTTGTCAAATCTTTCTTGAATTTCTTCTTTTGTAACTGCTCTTTGAAGTTTCATTTTTAATTGCGAATTCTGTAACGAATTGTAAATTAACAATTGGTTTGTTAATGGTTCTCCGATTCCGGCAACTAATTTCAACACTTCATTTACTTGCTGCGCTGCTATTAAACTTACAATAGAATTTAACGTTCCTGCTTCCTCACAATTAGGTACATCAGTTGCCATTTTAGGAAAGGCATCTCGTAAACTTGCAGAGTAACTTCCGTCTTCTTGCGCTACGTTAAAACTTGCCACATAACCATCAAACTTGTATAAAGAACCGTAAACTAGCGGCTTATTTCTAAGAACACACGCATCGTTTAACAAATATTTTGTTGGTAGAGAATCGGTTCCATCAACAACAATATCTGCATTGGCAATCAAATCAAAAACATTCGATTTTGTTATTGGTTTTGTAGAAAAACTCACTTTAGTAAATGGTGCTCTATTCTCAATGAATCTCATTAAGGTTTCTGCTTTCGGTTTTCCAACATCTGCAAGCGAATAAAAAACTTGTCTGTGTAAATTTGTAGCATCAATAGTATCAAAATCTACCAAATGAAGTTTACCAATTCCGCTTGCAGCTAAATGCACTGCAATCGGACTTCCCAAGCCACCACAACCAACAACCAAAACACTTGCGTTTTGCAATTTTTGTTGCCCAATTTCACCTATTTCTGACAAGGTAATTTGACGTTTAAAAAGTTGTTTTTTTGTTGGTTTCATTTTATTCTTTTCTGTCATTTCGAATGGAGTAAAACGTAATTTAGAAATCTGTTAACCATTTATGAGATTCCTCTTCGTTCCTCATTCGGAATGACATTTACTATTTCTTTAATTCCTCTTTAACTTGTTCAAATTCTTTAGGAGTATTTATATTGCGTATCAAGTCATCATCAACCTCAACAATTTCTACATCAGAATTGATTAATGTTTTTCTTGGGCACGAATAGCCTTGTGCTAAATATTGTAATAATATTGGATATGCTTTGGGTTCGTAAATGGTAATTAATGGCTCAACAAATTCCTTTCCTTTTCCTTTAATTGCAGTGGCAACTTTTGACGGGTTTCTTTTTTCTAATAATAGTTTAATTAACTCATCATTTACAAAAGGAACATCTGTTGCCAAGATCAACCAAGCTGCATTTGGGTCTTTTTGAAATGCAGAACAAATGCCACCAAACGGACCTAAGTTTAAAAACGCATCATGAATTTCATTTTCATTTCCAGCATCATTTTGAACCGAATAATATGTTTTCAAGGCATTCGTTTCTAACAACTCTTTTACATATTCTTTTTGTGGTTTTCCGAAATATTCTAATTGAGATTTATCAGTTCCCATTCTGGTACTTTTTCCTCCAACCAACACCAAACCTTTAATTACAGGAATTGTTTCTTGTATCAACTCTGAAATATGATTCGTGATGCTTTCAATATCCGACAAGTCATATTGCGGAATTTCTTCCCAATTCGGAAATTTGGCTTTTAACGACTGAAATGGCTCAATAGTATTGGTTAATTTTATGAAAAATTGCACCTCAGAAATTTGATCAATTCTTTTAGTGATAGACGCTTCTTTTTCTGGATCTAAAAACACCACTTGTTTCGATCCAGCATAATGATTTCCGTTAATAAACACATAATCGTATTGCGCAAATTGCAAACGTTGCTCGAATTTATTGATGTGACCAGATGTAGTTATTTGTAAGTTTCCATCATGGTGAAAAACAAATTCTGAAAGCTGATTTTCAGCTACATCTTTTGCATGAGAAGCATCAAAATATGCTAATCTACAATCTGACAATTCTTTAGAAACTTGATTAACCAACTCTGCAATAACACCACATTTTGTTCCTAAAAGCACTAACTCGTTTGGAGCAAAAGTATCATTGCTTCTCTTGGTGATGTTTGTATGTTTTTGATGTTTAGTCATTTCTAATATCTGATTTTCCGCCTGTTTTTTCTACGAGTTTCACCTCTTTAATAACCATCTTTTGAGAGATTGCTTTGCACATATCATAAATAGTTAAACAAGTAATATTCGCTCCAGTCAAGGCTTCCATTTCTACACCGGTCTTTCCTTCTATCGTTACAGAACAAAAAACTTCGATATTTTCAGAATCTACAATTTCGATATCAATATCAACGCCATTAATTAGTAATGGATGACACATCGGAATTAATTCTGAGGTTTTTTTAACCGCCTGAATTCCTGCAATAATTGCCGTTTGAAAAACAGGTCCTTTTTTGGTGATTAAATCATCATTTGTAAAATGAGAAATAATTTCTTTTCCTAAAAACATGCTTGCTTTTGCAATAGCTGTTCTTTTGGTAACTGCTTTATCAGAAACATTTACCATTTTAGGTTGATTCTTTTTATTGATATGTGAAAAGTCGCTCACGCTAGAAGTTTTTAGTGATGAATTTTTAGTTTTTAGTTAGGCTCTGTTGAGACGTTTTAACAATGGATGTTAATATTAGTATCAACTCATCAATATCCAAAATTAATGAATTTGCACCAATTTATGTTCCACTTCTTAAGAGTTGTTTTGAAACGATATATTCATTTTCTTTTAACAACTCTTTGTACAAAGAAATTATTTTTAACGAAAACTGAAAACTCTTTTGTTGTACTATACTCTCTTTCATTTCTTTTTTCAACAACTTACAACTAAAAATTCAACACTCAAAACTATAATTAGCGATAGCGAATGATTGGAAAAACTTCTCCTTTTTTAAATTCAGATTGTTGTGTTGGCAGCTTTATAAAAGCATCTGTACTTACCAAACTGGCCAAATCTCCAGAACCATTTCCAGAAATCGGAGTTGCTATTAAATGCCCGTATCTATAACTCAATTTAACTTGTAAAAAGTATGTTAAGCTTGGTTTAAAAGACACATCATCTGCTAAAATCGCATTTTCTTCTTGCTGTTCTATTCCTACAGATTTATAATACCAAGGATAAAAATACGCCAAACAATTTACAAAGGTCGAAATTGGATTTCCTGGAAAACCGAACACATTGCTCCTTTCTGTTTTTCCGTAGAAAAAAGGTTTTCCTGGCCGTTGTCCTACTTTATGAAACAATTTTTCCACGCCCAATTCGTCAAAAACTTCTGGTAAAAAATCGTATTTTCCTTTGCTAACTGCACCGCTAAATAGCAAAACATCAAAATCTTGTAAATACTCTTTTATCTTCTCTTTTAAAATTGGTTTATCATCTGTAAGATGCGCCGTTTCTGAAGAGATGTTTAGTTTTTCTAATAGTGAAACCAAGGTAAACACATTAGATCTACGTATTTGATGTGTTAACGGGGTTTCATCAACTCCAACTAATTCATCACCTGTAGAAACGATCATTACTTTGGGTTGCTTCGCAACTTTAACAATTGCTTTTCCTACAGTTGCTAACACACCTATTTCTGCCGCAGAGATTATTGTGTTTTGCTTAATTAATAGATCTCCTGTTTTCCCATCTTTTCCTCTATGATGGATGTTTTGATTTTCTTTAATTTCATTAATAGTAATAGTTGCTATTTCATTTTCAATAGTAACATCTTCATATCTAATAACAGCAGATGTATTGCTTGGCAATACTGCGCCTGTCATTACTTCGATACAATTTTCTGAATTTTGTAATGTTTTTTGTTCACTTCCTGCAGCTTGAATTCCTTCAATAACAAAACTGCGTTGGCCATTTTTGAAGTTCAAATAATCAATCGAAATTCCGTCCATAGAAACTCTATTGAATGGCGGAAAATCTCTGTCTGCTTTGATGTCTTCTTTTAAAGTTCTACCAACAGATTTGATAAACGGAACTTCTTCAACTCCAAAGTTTTGAACTGAATTTAGTATGGTTTGTAAAGCTTTTTTCCTTTCTCGTTAATGGAATTAAACTCTCCTATTTTTTCTTCTTCACTATACAGTCTTTCAAACTTAGAACTTAATTCATTGTAGATTTCCTTATTCTCTTCTTTAAAAGTATTATAAAATTGCTTTTCAGTCCAAGTATCTATCAAAAGGTAGTTGTCATCTATTTCTATATTCTTTTTTAAAAAAGAGCCTAAATAATTTTTAGAATTTGCAAACAGTTTAGACCATGTTCCTCCATTACCATACTCTATTTCAAATTCTGCTTGATTTTCTTTTTCAACTATATATTTCCAAGCTACAGAATGCATATTATTTTGTTTAGCATAATTTAACCTCCTATAGTTGACATACTTTCAGAAACACCTCCTTTGGTTCTGTTTGCCTCTGCGATAAAACCATTTTCTGGCTTTTCTTTTACGAGTGACAAAAAGACCTTTTTCAAATCTTCATTAGATGCTCCATTTCGGATAAACTCTCTCAAATCGAAAACACCATCATCAAACAAACAGTTTTTAAATGTTCCGGTTGATGTGATTCGGATTCGGTTACAATCTCCACAAATAGTCCTAGTAAATGCTGGAATGATTCCGACAGACCCTTTGTGGTTTTCTATGGAGAAGTTACGTGATGTTGATGATTTTTCTGATTGAATTTCTGAAACATCAAACTCAGATTTTATCTCGTTTAAAATCTTGTTATAATTCCAAGCTTCTTGCATTTCACGTTGTCCTTTTCCATTAAAAGGCATTTCCTCTATAAACCGAACAGCAATGTCTTTGTCTTTCGTCAACCGAACAAAATCAGTAATCTCGTTGGTGTTAATTCCAGATTGAACAACAACATTCAACTTTAAGTTCATGCTGCTTTTCTCTAAAGCTTCCATGGTTTTAAAAACTTCATCAAACACATTTCTTCGAGTAATCTCATTGAACTTATCAGCTTGTAAGCTATCAATACTTAAGTTGATGTTTTTTACTTTCTGTAACTTCTCTAGGGTTTCAATATGCTTATGGATCATTACCCCGTTTGTAGT
>MAAC01015429.1_pt1 | contig 26484 bp, 18 predicted proteins | sample 1115981 | NCBI WGS metagenome assembly MAAC01 (sample SAMN04961126, study PRJNA320927) | seawater metagenome | isolation source: sample BD02T64 sea water enriched with oil for 64 days | place: USA:Gulf of Mexico | collected 2013-07-27
GCTTGACCACTACCTTCAATATCCATATCAACCGAAATGATTTCAAGTTCGACAGAATAACGATCTCCTTTGGTATTATCCCAATGCGCTAGAGCATTAAAACTATTGTCAATCATCTTTAAAGCGTTGCGCAAGTTCGCTTGACGGTAGTTTCCTCTCGCCAAATTAGCAAAGTTGGTAGTGATACGCGTATTGTCTGATGGGTGATAATTTTCATCGAGACAAATGCTCTTAATAGTAAATGTGAAGTCTTTATTCATTGTGATCTTTATCCTATTTTCTTATATAAACCCTAAATTTATTTCTTGCTCTCTCTAGACTTTCCAATCTTCTTTACTGATTTTCTCAGTCAGTAGCCTTCACAGTATTTTTTGGTTTATGCCTAAAGGCTTTATTGAAAACCAACTGCAATATTGTCTAAAGTTAAAAGCAGAGTGTGTTTTATACTTGGTTCATTACATGAATAAAATTGATTTTATTTCATTGATATATGAAATTTGTTCATGAATTGTTTATTCGTAGGCTTTGGAGCATTCCTACGAGTCATTCGGGGTTATACGATCACACATTTAGCCTTAAACTGATTATCGATCAAAACTACCCTATAGAATAATCACGTTCACTTGGAATTATTCAAATGCGAATATAACTGAACGTCTACTTTTTTTGATGTAAGTGAGTTGGTAGATAAAGGAAGCCCCATATTTTGAACATTGAAAACAACTTAAAAAGCTATTGATGCTAATAACCGCAATGTTGGATAATTTGCCGTTTGTTAGGGAAGTGCTAAAGGCAAAAAGGAGCACATTATAGTCATTAGAAAAACGCTGACAAAGGCGGACGATTTTACCTTTGTAGGCTTAACTATTAACTTAAGGCTTAGAGAGCTGTTAACAAGTATTAAAATCGATACCAATAAGCTACGTCTAACTAGTTTTTAGTTCGCATATTTAGCTTTATTGTCGCCTAATATGGCATTAAAACAACGATTGATTCTCCATTAAATTAGCGTATTCTGAATAGTTCTATATTTATTCATTTGGAAACGTCATTTTGAAAAAAATTGCGCAAGGTTTTTTGTTGTTATACTTGCTTTTTAGCTTATCTGGCTGTATTGCGGCTACTGTTTTATCTGCCGCGGTAGATGTCACTACAACAGTTGTTGGTGGGACTATCGACGTTGTCGACACAGTTACTCCAGACATTATTGATGACGATGATGAACAAACAGACGACGATGGTAACGACAACGGAAAAAGTTAAACTGCTTGGTTTGATAAATAATTCATCTAATATGGTTAGAATTTCTCATCGCGTGACGCCTTTCTCATTATTTTTGAAAAACCAAAGTCGCTTATAGTAATTAGCTTTAAATTCTGTCTTTATAAATAAGCGTTTGCAGTGCTTGCTCTCGATTGGTGAATTGATATTTTTTATCTAATAACGTTGCTAAAGATAACTTATGTAATGATTGATTAATTCTCTCATTGCCCGTGATAACCAGCACCTTTTTATTTTTTGATTTAGTCCGGTCAATAAGATCGGTGATCATAATTGCGGTGGTTGTTCCTATCAATTTGGCGTTTGATAAATCTATCACTAAGGTGGTGAACGCGAGGTTTTCAGTAAAACGACGAGATAACTCTCTAGAAACAGCAAAACTAACAGGACCGTCAATTTCGAGTAAAAGCGTGTTTGCTAAGGATTTACTCAGCTTATTTTGAATATCATCCGTTAACGCTATATTCGTCATGTTTGATGGTGTTTCACTGCTTATTTCACTGATTAACTCATCCCCTCTTTTAAAGGTAATATTATCAAGTTGAATATGAGTTAAACGATCTAATGTCACTAAATTTGCGATGAACATACCGACTAACACCGCAGTGATTAAATCGACAAAAACGGTAAGCAGCAATACTAATAACATTAAAGCAGCGGAAAATAATCCAACTTTTTTTATCTGAAAAATAAAACGCCAATCAATAATATCAAGACCCACTTTAATTAGCATACCTGCCAAAACAGTATGGGGAATATACTGTGCGTAATCTCCTGCCCAAAGAATAACAATGAGTAAAGTAATAGAATGTATGATGCCTGATAGGGCTGTTTTACCGCCAGCACGAATATTAATAGCAGTACGCATGGTCGCCCCTGCGCCCGGTAATGCACCAAAAAAACCCGCAATAGTATTCGCAATTCCTTGGCCGATCAGCTCTTTATCACTATCGTGGTGAGTCTCGGTCAGCGTATCTGCAACCATTGAGGTAAGTAATGAGTCGATAGCGCCTAAAACCGCTAATAAAAAGGCAAAGTAGCTAACTTGATACAGTGACTCTAACGATAGGCTAGGCAGTGATAAACTCGGAAATCCCGTCGGAATTTGCCCGATAACAGAGATACCTTGTTGGGTAAAAAATGTCGCACTAATGACGGTTAATGTGATTAAAGCAAACAATGGTGCGGGGATTATCTTGGTCCATTTTTCAGGCCAGTAAATCATAAGCAACAAGGTGATCACACCCAGTACCGTCGCAAAAGTATTTTGCTGACTGAGTGCTTTGGGAATATTCATTAAGGCTGCTAACGCGTTACTGTCCCCTGCATTACCTAAAAGTGGCGATATTTGCAGTAGAATAATAATGATGCCAATGCCGGTCATAAAGCCAGAAATAACGGGATAAGGCACCATAACAAAATACTTACCTAGCTTGAGTAAACCGAATAATATCTGGAATAAGCCAGCTAAAATGACACAGGTAAAAGCGAGCACCAAACCAGTATCAGGATGACTACCGATTAATTGCGTGAACACTAAAGCCATGACCACACTCATAGGCCCGGTTGGACCGGAGATTCGTGTGGCGGTTCCACCAAAGAGCGCAGCAAAAAAACCAACAAAAATAGCACCGTAAACACCGGCTATAGCCCCAGCCCCTGATGATACGCCAAAGGCTAATGCTAAGGGTAATGCGATTACTGCAGCAGTTAAACCGCCGAAGATATCACCTTTAAGGTGCTGACTAGATATTTTGTTGAGTAAAATAATGGCTATCTTTTGTGGGTAAAGAGAGTCCCAGTATAAGCGCGACTCAAAAAAAGTTGTTATTAGACCTTGGTAGGCAAACTAATATGAACGGTAACACCAGCAGGGTTTTGATGATTATAAGCGCTGATATTTCCCTGATGAAATTGGCAAATTAAGCGTGAAATATATAAACCTAAACCAAGGTGTGGCACCACTTGTTTATTTTGCGCTTTTTGGTTTTCATCACGCAATGACACCATGGAATCAAATAAACTTTCGCTGAGCTGCTCTGGTAATAAAATGCCATTATTGCTAATAAGCAGTTCAGCATTGTGCTTATTACTGCTCTGTTTCAACTCGATTGTGATGATATTGTCTTGGCTAAATTCCACGCCATTACTGATCACCTTGTCTAACAATTGCACTATATGTTCAGGTGAGCCATGCAAAAGGAATGCGTTTGTTTTGGGCTGCTTTATGTCGATATTCAAGACGAAGGTCACCTTGGGATATATTTGCTGATAGCCAGAAATACAGCCTTTAACAACCTGCTGTAAATCAAAATCAATTTTTTCAGTGCTTGATAACATTTGTTCAAGGCGAGTTGCTTCACTCATATTGGTGAGAATTAAATTTAAGGTATTAATACCGGTTTGCGCTCTTTCAATATAAGGACTGTTACTTTTATCTGTTTGAGCTTGCTGCATTTCTTGTAAACTTAAGTTATCTAATGAGGTTTTAACCACAGCTATCGGGGTTCTTAATTCATGAGATAAACGAGAAGACATGTTTTCTAAATAGTGATTGTACTCACTTAAGCGGTTAACTGCGGTGGTAAAACTGCGCGATAAATCACCTATTTCATCATTACTGTTGGAAGCCTGCATTTGGCCAATAATTCGTCCTTGCTTATCAATGGCTAATTCGGCTTGACTAGATAAATCTCGAATACGTGATGAAATGCGTGAAGCAAATAAAATAAAGGCCAAGGCGCCTAAGCTCATAATCGCTAAAATGACGGTAAATAATTTTTCTAAAGCGCGATTTCTTAAGCTACGTATACCGTTAGTCGTTTCTTCGACAATGACAGCACCTTTTACTTGGTTGTTAATAAAGATGGGGTAAGCCGCAGAGAGTACTAGCGCTTTTTTATCGGTCGTTAAACGCCATTGAGAGGTTGCCTTTCCACTTAACGCATTAACAATATGCGAGCCTTGTAAATGTTGTGCATCATAGAGTTGGTCGATAAAGTCTGTTGACGGTTTAGTTAATATTTTATAATACAGAGGCAATAAAAATTGTTGCTTAAACTGATACCAGAGACTACTTTTTTCATCTTCTTTGGGCTGCTTTTCCTTCGCATGCCATACACCACTAGCAGACTTTAGTGAACCTGCGCTAGCGAGCACTCGGTGGTGTTGATCAACAACCCAAATGCTAGAATTAGTATAACGCATGCCTTTAACAATACGCTCAATCTCGGGCGAAGGTACCACAATGGTCCCCAAACTTTCTTCTTTACTGGGATCTGCAGAGCCAATTGCAGAGACTGCTTCACCATCAATTTTATCTACGTCATAAAAAGCAAAAGCAATGTTATCGCCTAAATTGTCTAAAGGTACTCTTAACTCGACATTATAGCCTTGTGGCGTTGATAACCAGTGTCCTTGAATATGTGGTGCCGGCGCAGGAATAGCAGTGTCATCATCAGTAAGCGCAAAGGCAGATATCCAACCCGCTTGTTTATTACTGATAATAAAGCGATTTAACGTATTGTTCGTATCACTAAAAGACAGAGCTAAATGATCGTTATTGGTGATACTTCGGGTATTTTTACCACGAAAGATCATGTGGTTATCAACGACCTGAAAAAACAAATACAGATAATTATCGTATTTACCTACACTCGCTTTAAAGTTAAGGCTTAATGGCTCGTTGGCAAATAGCTGTTGTTGCTGGTGATAAAAGTGTGTGCGTTGGTTAAAGTCAGGCCAATCGTTATGTAAACCGTCTAATTGAACTGCTTCCGTCAATTTATAACCATAAAGATCTTTGCCTTGTTCAACATCAGGTAAAAAACTCGCTTGATTATTAAAGAGATTTTCACGCTCATGCAACGCAGTCGCTAGCGCTCGTGCGGTACCTACTAATGTTTGCTCTTGTCCAAAGCGCAAATACTTTTCCATTTCCCAAACATATTGATAACCAAACCAAGGAATAACAAACAGAAAACTTGAAAGCAATAACAGTTTTGATCTCAGACCAAAACGTAATTTGAAGCGTTTACTATTAACCATATTAGCCATATTAAGCTTCATCATCGGTAGTGTTTTTAGCACTTAACCAGCGATAGCCCATGCCATAAACGGTTTCGATGCAGTCAAAACTGCTGTCGTGTTGCATAAATTTTTTGCGAATTCGTTTGATATGTGAAGTGATAGTACTGTCATCCACATATATTTTTGAATCACTCATCAGTTGTGTACGATTTTTAACATGACCAGGATTTTTGGCTAATGCATGAACTAACCAAAATTCGGTAATGGTTAAATCAATAGACCTGTTTTGCCAGGTAATACTCATACGTTGGCTATCCACCGTAAGTGCACCAGAGCGAGTGATATGTTCATCGTTAACGGGTTTCTTTAGTGCTTCTTGGCGGCGAAATAATGCTGATATTCGTGCTGTTAAGTGAGGTAAGCTAATATCTTTGGTTAGATAGTCATCGGCGCCAATCCGTAAACCAGAGACAGTATCAAAATCATTGTCACGTGCGGTTAAAAATATAATAGGTAAAGTAGCCGACTTAGCTCTGAGTTGCTGACACAAAACAAAGCCACCGTCATATTCATCATTCAAACCTATGTCTAAAATGACTAAGTTGGGTAAACGTAGATTAAAGGCTTGGGTAGCGCTAGATCTATCTGCATAGGTTTGCACTTGATAGCCTTGGCTACGCAATACATCTGCATAGTTTTCTCTAATAGCCGCTTCATCTTCTACGATGGCAATTCGTTTACTCATTTTTATTCACTTTTGATTGTCTTGAAGCTAATAGCTATACCCTTTATTACATCGACTATATCTAACTTTACTCGTTAACGCGCTTAATTTCTGAAATTGCCATATTGTTGCCACAATTGCTCACTGCTTTGCCTTTATTCGAGCAGAGCAATGCCCATTTTTTGCGGTTTAATAACTCCTGTCAACAACACAGGCTTATCAACACTACTTAACAATACTGCATAAAAAAGGGAACATCATGAAAAACACGAATCAATTACCTCAAGTTCAACCATACAAAATTACCGGAAAAAAATTAATCATCACTACTGCACTTATGGCGGCTTTAGCGACTAGTTCAGTTAATGCGACAGAAAACATTTTAACGCCTGAAAAAACACAGCAACAAGAAACAAATAATGAAAATATTGGTTTTGGTACCGGTGCTGTTATTGGTGCGATTGTGGCTGGGCCGGTAGGCGCTTTTGTCGCGGGAATAGGTGGAGTATTTGTTGCTAAATACATTAATGTTAATGACCAAAATGACGAATTAAGTACTGCGTTAGTGAATGAACAACGCAAACAACGATCTAATGAGCAAATACAAAGTCAATATCAAGCTAAATTGCAGCGCATAGAGCGCTCATATCAGCAACAATTAGTCGCATTAGAAAATCAGAAGAATCAAAGTGGACAATTGCAAGCAGACAACCTGTTAATGAGCTTACAGTTCTCTACGGGCTCAAGTGATATAGCGCCACACTATCAAGAGCAAGTCGCAGCCCTTGCACAAATATTAAATAGCTCACCCGAGATGAAAATTGACTTGTCTGGTTATACCGATTTAATCGGTGAACAATCACTTAATCAAACGTTATCACAAGCCAGAGTTGAGTCGGTGAGAACCTTGTTGATGGCGCAAGGCGTGGAAGAGCAACAAATAGCGACCTTTGCTTTTGGTGAAGAGTCACCTGTGGTGGCCAATAATGAAAGTGAAGTTAGCTTCTATGACCGTCGTGTCGTATTGAAATTACATACACCACCATCAAAAGAAGAGTCTGAAACGATAAACAACCAAATGGCGAATAATCATTAATTCTCCAGATCATTAACTCCCAGGCAGTCGTTGTGTTTTTAGATAAAAAAGGAGGTGCTTATGGCAATTTAATTACTACAAGAGGTCTATCTCAGTAATAAAAGCAATGAAAAAAGTCGCCCTTTGAGGCGACTTTTTATTTATTCCATGGGTAAATTAAAACGCGATCGTTTGCGACCGAGTTATTTAGTGAGAGTCAGCCGCCTGAAAATCTTCGGTTTCAAAATACAAAGGTTTTATCGTGCCACAGTTTATAAACTTATATTGAAGTTCAATTTCTTTTGGTACTGGCGATGAGGTCTTAAAACGGCTTAAACACCCTGCTTCTAAATCGACACCCAATATATGAGCAAAGCTAGGTGCCTGCTGAATTCTGTGAATATAAAATTTATAATTTTTTCTTAAAGAAACAACATCGTACTCTTGTTTTGTGCTTGAAGGTTTAATGTCGTCAAACGTACGAACATACAACTGCTTATCAAAAGACAATGAAATATTGTCATACACTAACATGCCATCACGCTCAAAATGCCCAGCATATAAGTCAGCCTCTATGACCATTTTTTCTCCACGCATTAAGCGTTGTAAGTTAAACGATTTGGGCTTAATAGTAATAAGTTGGCTATCTCTGACCGTTTGTAATAACGCCAAATCATTATTATCTAATTGATAGAGTAGTTGCACGTTATGAGGCTTGTTATAAAGCGGCAAATGGGATGCATAAATGTTAGAACCATGAGTCACTAAAACCATACCATGCACGCCCATATACCCTGGGTCTAATGGTGGTAAATGTTTGACTTCATCCTCAGCAAAACTCACTTGACTTAATAAAAACAAAAGACTAAATAACACTTTTTTCATAGAAAAATTCTCACTATATATAGGTTGAAGCGACTTCCAGCAACCAAAACTTCAGATCAGATTTTACATTGTAATTGATTTTTCAAGTAAAAATATCGTATCGAAGTAATATTTCGAATTAATCACTACGTTTATCAAAAGAGAATTGTGCAGCAAGCTCTGCTTTTCCTGAAAGATCTCTTGGTGTGGTATAAAATTCAACATTCAACGCATCGTCTTGATTATCTAGCTCTATATGAGCAAAACCCCAAACAAAACTTTGTGACCAATGCAGTTGATATTGAGGATAACGCTTAGCTTGTTGCTCAGCAAAAGGGGTATGTTTGCCACGCATTTTTGCCGCAGCACCGCTGATAATAAGTGGCAACGGCGGACGTGTATTATCTGTAATGTAATTAGAGCAATCATCAGTAATAAGCTCTAAATCATGCTCATGTCCGGCGATATATGCATCAGCATATTGGCACAAAGATGGTAATAATAAATCTCTTAGCACATGACCTTCGCTGTATTTACTGCCACCAATAGACCACAAAATATGATGGCCATAAACAACCTTCCATTTGGCTGTTGAGTTTTTTAACCCCTTTGCTAACCATGCAAGTTGCTGTTCATCTTCACCTTTTATCGGTAACTCATGCGGTTCTGCTTGTTCTAATTCAGCGCTGCCATCATTAAGGGCCAGCGTTAACTCCCCTTCACTGCCATCGCTATTAAGGGGAACTTCATGGAACGTTTGCCCAGAAAGCAACATATTGGTATCAAGGACAAAAAACTCAACATCATTATCTTTATTCCCTAAGGTGTATTTATAATAACCTTGCTCATCTAGGGTGAAGTTTTTTTGTTCTGCCATCCATTGTGTTTGCAAAGCCACACCTTGGCGAGAGCTTTTCCAATCGTGATTTCCTAACGCTGAATACACCATTAATTTAGGATGTTCGGTTAACAAAGGCATTAGCGGCGAAAGTATTAAATCGTCCATACGCTTTTGATCATCTTTTCCATCATCGGCACCAGCGCCGTCGGGATAGATATTATCGCCTAATTGAATAGCAAACTGACACGGTTTATTGATACAGACCTCGGTCATTGCTAACCCTACCGCTTCAGCCCCACCTTGCTCTGTGGCAGTATTGGTATTGGGATAAACATAAATGGGCACATGATCAAATTCTGACTCAGGTCGATAATCGGCTATCCAGTCTTCTTTTTCATGAGCGATGAAGTCTGCTTTGTTTCTGGGATTTTTTATATGCTTTTTCTTGGGGTAATCAACATGATAACCACCATCTCCAAAGGCAAGAAAGCTTATGTTATTGGTAACTGTATTATCAGTAAACCTATTAGCCACAAAAGTTTTATCCGAAAGAGTATTAGCGCTGATATTTTTATCAGTGCTATCAGTTGATTGTGTGTTACTGCAGCTGGCTAAAATAGCTAAACTCAATAGAGATACAGACAACGCTACCCGTGATAATTTCTTCGCTCTTGTTGTTTTTAGCATGACTTTTTTAAATACAGTTTTTTGACATAAAGCTTTAGCGGCTACATCTTGATTTTTCATAATAAACTCAATTATGGTAACGATTTATAGGCGTAATCAAAGCCAGTATTATTAAACTACTGACTTTGATTAATGCTATGTGACTTAACGGGGATTACGGCTAATAAATTATAAAGAAGTGATGGTAATGCCTAATTCAAAACTACGGCCATATTCTTCAAATTGATAGTTGTACTGTGTTTCACCGTGATACAGGTAATAAGGCTCATCATTAATATTTACCGCGTTAAAATAAAGTTGCGTAGTCGTATTTAGGTAATATTTGGCACTAAAGTCAATTTGCATGTGAGCGTCTTGATAAACGTCCGCATCGTTATCGGTAAATTTAAAGTTCTCACTTTTATAACTTGAACTTAACCGTAGGCTAATATCATTGTTTTCATAGCCAAACATCAAATTACCAACGGTATCCGCTTGGTTAGGCAGTTTTTCATCCGCATCAACAAAAGTACCATTAGCACCTAACAATACCCCCGAATCAAACGTTTTAGTCCACGCCAATTCAAGCCCTGTTAATGAAGCATTACCACCATTTTTTGGCTGAATAACTTCTTCAAAACCATCCCATTGGCCATTATCATGCACCTCTTGTTCAAGAATATAATTATCAATGTCTTTATAAAAGAGCCCTGCCGATAAGACGCCAATATGTCCTGGATAATACTCAATGCTTAAATCAAGATTGTTAGCTTCATAGGGTTCCAAATCAGGGTTACCCACTTTGGCTTTGCGCTCAGTGGTGATTTCTCCATTATCTTGTGTCACTTCCGTTTCTATTAATTGATTTGCGGCGGTATCACTAAACGTTGGTCTGGCAATCGTTTGTGTGTAAGCAAAACGACTAATTAACTTGTCGCTGATGTTATAACGCACATTGAGGCTTGGGAAAAAGTCATCATAATCTTTAGCTCCCTGCCAAGGGCTAATATTGACGGTTTCGCTACCATCACCGCTGGGTGAATCATCAACAATTAAGTCAACCTTATTTCCTTGAGTGCTAAAGCTGGTATCTTCATAACGAACACCCGCAACAATATACCAGTCATTAATATCAAAACTGACCATGGCATATAAGGCTAAGACATCTTCATTACTGGTGTAGGAGCTACCTTGACTTTCAATATCAGATTTAAGGCTGTTTAACTCAAAATCATCAATATTTGTTAAAACATAGTTACTCAACCGATTTTGAGAGAGACCTGGACCAAACTCACCTAAATTATAATCAACAGTACCTGTATTGAACGCTTGTGCTGTCGTGTCTGCACCAGCAGCACCGGTGAAACCACCATCATAAATAGCGGCATCGACACGATTGAACTTTTCACGGGTACGATATTTTCCACCAAACTTGATTTGACCATTGTTGTTTTGCCAAACAAAGTCTTTGCTGAAATCTAATGCTAGGGTGACTTCTTCATCTTCCGTTAGGTTATTTTCATAAACAACTTCATCTAGTTCAAAGTTATTCAGATCTTGTGATGCGGCATCAAAGTTTAACGGCGGAATAGGACCCGAACTTGAATAGCCAAAATCTAAACCTTTAGCAACAAAAGTGCTATCTATACGATCTGGTTCAGCTTCACTGGCTTTAGAGTAACCTGCACTATATACAACAAGCCAATCGCCTATCTGATTTTCCCCTCCGGTGATGATGGAGAATATTTTTTGTGTTTCATAACGATCCTTGGTATCACGCTCCATTTTGGCATCAGAAAACTGGGCACTATTCTGGGTATTTGAGGTTAAATCAATTTGGCCTTTATCGTATTTAAATTGATTCCTTAAACGATATTCATCATCTGAAAACTTACTATAAAGAGTACGTAAGTAGTATTTATCTGTTGCTGAAGTATATAAATCAAAATTTATAGCCGCGCCCAAACGTTCACGTTCAATACTATAAACACGTTGCTCTATTTCTTCTGCACCAAAAGCTTCAACATCTTCGCCTGTTGCAGCATCTTCATAGTCAAATACGCTCCAACCGCCATCTGTTTCGACATTATGAGAGCCAAACTCTCGCTTAAACCATGAAACAGCGCCAGCAACTCCAAGCTGGCTTCCACCCGTTAAGGTATAAATATCGGTATAACTTCCCGAAAGTTTAGGACTAGTCTCTGATACCAATTCATTATGTGATGCTTGCGCGGTAAAAGAGTAACTTCTGTCGTTACGATCAAAGGCTGATAAACTTTTTACTTCAATTGATCCACCAATAGCACTGGCATCCATGTCTGGCGTAACTGTTTTACTCACTTCTAACGATGAAATAAGTTCACTCGGGATAACATCTAAGGCGACACTACGAACGCCCGCTTCAGGGGAAGGAACATTTAGGCCATTGATAGTGACATTATTCAGGTTTGGATCTATGCCACGAATACCAACAAAACGTCCCTCGCCTTGGTCACGTTCAATAAATATTCCCGGCATACGCTGTAAAGCCTCTGCAGCATTTTGGTCAGGCAATTGGCCGATACCATCACTACTAATCACTGACACTAATTTGTTAGCATTTTTTTGTCGGTTAATAGCACTCGCTTGTCCGGCTCTTTGCCCATAGACGATAATATTATCTAACTCTTTTTGGTCAGGGTTAGCCGCGCCAATAACAAAGTTTCTCGATAAGACCTCACCATCAACGACCGAGATTTTTTGCTCTAAATCATCACTACCAATATATTTAATAATTAAGGTATATTCGCCTTCAGGCAACTTAGCAAAACGAAAGGAACCATCGCGCTCACTAATTACCGTTAAATCCAGCTCTTTTATCTGCACTTGGGCACCTTGAAAATAAACCTTGTTACTTGCGTCCGTTACTCGCCCTTCAATAACACTGTCAGCCCAACTTAAAGGCGCGGTTAATAACGCTAAACTGCCCGCTAAGGCGAGAGTTAGTTTATTAAGGCGAAAATTATTACCGTAAAAATCCGTTAAAGAAAGTTTCATGTGATTAAATGCTCTCATATTGTTTTAGTTTTTCGCACATTGCGCCAACATAGCGAACTAACTAGGCAAAGTACTTAGGTACAAGTTGGTATAAACGCTAAAGTAAGTAAAAAATATGACAACACGATGACAGTAAAGCTGTGATGGAATAGTTGAGATTAAAAATCGTTAATATCCGCTTTATTTAACAGTATAAAATATAAATACGAGCTAATTGGACCCCTTAATTTTACTAAAAACTAACGAGTAACCTACCCGCTTATTAACCAATACGGCAAATAGCATACCTATCTGTTAGTGATGATTACGAATAAAGAGCAATAAATGAGTAATCATCATGTCTAGGTAAAAAAACTGTCATCTGTGTGAGCTAATATCACCTCAGTGAACAATTGTGGCTTCATTAATATCTCCAAAGCAGCCGAATAGTTTGCTAAGTAAACTATTCACATTGATTTCACATTAATAACAGGGCTGACCATGAATACCTCTTTTATAAAATATCACTTCCACCTTTTAACCATATTATTCTTTACCCTTGGTGCGGTTATAACGTGTACATTCAATTTAGGGTATTTAAAACCAAGCAGTGAATTAGACTACTTTGACGCCTTAGGTGAAGGTGGCATGACCTTAATGACGTTGGTATGGATAGGCTTTATTTTAATGAGTAGACCTGCGGGAAAAGTCACTAACTGGCTTTTTTCTGGATTGTTACTGATGAACATCTCGATGTTATTAGACTTTATTGACGAATTTATTATTTACCCCCAAAACAGTGCTTGGTTGACAGCCATCGAGTCATTACCTGCACTAGTGGGTATGGTGATAATGAGCATAGCCTTGTATCACTGGTATCAAGAACAAATGACGATTAATGCACAGTTAAGACGAACTGAACGTTTTTACAGGGATCACAGTCTTACTGACTTTATCACTGGTTTATACAGTGCTAAATATATGAAGAAGCAAATAAAGCATCAGCTACTTTATAGTAAAAAACATAACAAACCTTTTACCGTAATGATGATAGACATTCGCCAGTTCGATCAATTCAATCGACAACATGGCCATCAACAAGGGGATATTTTATTGCGAGAAATTGGGCAAGTCATCACCATGAATATTAGAGATCAAGACTTGGCCTGTAGATATGCCAGTGATCGTTTTGTTGTTTTATTACCCAATAGCACAACAACACTCGCTGAAGCTTTTGCATGGCATATTGATAACAGTCTAGCCAACTTAGCGTTCAAAGTGGGGAGTGATCCGCAAGCTAATTACCAGAAAATCACCCTCTGCAGTAAAGAGTTTGATGGTAGTCAAAGTGATTACCAAGTACTTGAGCTAATGAGTCAACAAATGGACAGCACCAAGAAACAAAACAATAAGCATCATAATAAACGGGTTGCCTAATGAAAGGCTATGAACGCTACGATGAAGTACTCGATGCTCAGCAAGTTCTACTGAGCTTGATAGACTTAGCCACGCAAAGAGGCGCCCATCCTGATAAATTACTCAAAGGTACCAAACTCTTTCACGGTGACTTAAGTAAAAAGGATTTAGCAAAAAATGGTTTAACTTGCTCGGCAAATACCCTGCTAACGGTGATAGAGAATTGTAGTAAATTAGTTCAAGGTAATGAAATAAGTTTTCTCCTCGGCAGACGTTATTTTCCCTCGCATTTAGGTTTATTAGGCCAAGCATTAATGAACTGTCGGCATTTAGGCGATATGTTGCGATTGTGCCAATGTTTTCAACTTGATTGCTTTCCATTAATGAACTTACAACTAAAACACTTCGACAATAATAGTTACCTTATTTTTCAAAGTGCTGTCGGAAAATTATCAAAAAACCAACAGACCTTTATTACTGAGTTTATGTTGAGTGCTTTACTGGGGGCCATCAAATATCGCTGCGGCATATTACCTAAGTTAGAGATTCACCTTGATTATCCTGAGGTGCAACACATAGAGCAATACCACGTACATCTTAATATGAAAGCAAATATAACCATACAGTTTGACCAACAAATCTGTATGGTTACTATAGCGTCAAAGCAACTGTACTTGCCCTTTAACGACAGCGCGAATAGTTTAAAAGCAGTCGCGCTAGAACAAATAAGTCAATCACACCCAAAGCCATATCCCATTAGTTTTATACAGCAACTCAATAGCTACCTTAGCCAACGTTTATCAAATAAAGATGATTTATCACAAGAGTGCTGTGCACAACATTTTGGTTATAGCAGTGCCACGTTAAAACGTAAACTTGCTAATAATCAACTAAATTATCAAGGAGTTATTGATGCCATACGCAGCCAGCAGGCAATTTTTCAGTTGATTATTTGTCAGCACAGTAATGAAAAAATTGCCGATGCTTTATACTTCAATGACGTGAGTAACTTTCGTAAAGCCTTCAAACGCTGGACAGGTATGACTCCAAACTCTATGCGTGAACAACACTGCTTTAACTAGGGATTATTAACTTTTACCGTATTAAGCAGCAACCACTTTGATATATTTTTGATCGACCGCTTCAAATAATGGCGCCAATTGATCAGCGGATGATTGAAACCAAAAATCACGATACTGCGGTAATATAATGACTGGCATGCGTTGATGATATTCAGCGCACTTAGCATTAGCCGCTGTGGTAAGTGTTACCAATTGTTGTTTGGGCTCTGGGCTCAACTCTTCGTTATTACTTTGCTTAACATACCAAATTCCTGCCATGAGAAAGGGTTCGTCATTAACATGACTGAATAAGTATTTTTGTTTTTTGTCCCCTTCAGTTCGCCACTCATACCAGCCAGAGCAAGGAATTAAACATCGATGTGTATTAATCGCATCTTTAAAAGTAGCTTTAGTGACTACGGTTTCACTTTGAGCATTAATGAGTAATCGCTTTGACCAACTGGGTTGAATGCCCCACGTTGAATCAAGCTGCTGAAAAGGTGACTCATCACTTGAAACACTACTCAAATCGTCATTTAAATCACCACTAACAAGCGTGGCGACTGTCTGCCCTGGACTAAGGTTGTTGTTTGATGGTGCGCTAAAACCACAGCCAAAAAACTCACTGATTATTTTACTGTGCTTGCTATCAAAGTTCATTCTTCCGCACATAAAAACCTCAATGATTAAATTAATATTTCGTTGCTAGGTACGTGATTGTATCAGCGTATTAAATTGCGAGGAATGTTAATTTATTTGAATAAGAAGAGAGGTAGAAGAAATTGTTAATAGCCATATAAAAAACGCAGTATAGCCATTGAGGTAGCTATACTGCGATAAAACTAAATATACATTAGGCACATATTAAAGAACCCATCAAATTGCTAAGGTTTTTTATTTAGCACCCAACAGCTAACCATTAAAATTCATATTTATAACTCAATTCCATTCCTGTACCCACTTCTTTAGAGCGGACAATAATGTTCGATTGAGTAACCTCCTGATCTTCAGCAAGTATATTTTTAACTTTAAATCTAATGGTTGAATTAAAACTTGGATAATATGTATACACAATATCTAACGAATTAAAGGGTTGTTCAAAGGCATCTTCACGCCCACCAACACCCGAAGCGAGTATACGCTCACCAAAAACATTATATAAAAGAGAGGCACTGTGATTACCGTTATCTGAGTCATAACCTAACTGTAAATTCACTACATACTCTGAATGCCCCGTCATGCGTTTAGTAGAATTGGTTAAATTGCCCGCATAAGCTGGGTCAATTGAGACTTCGGAATCACTCAACGTAATATTACCCGAAGTAAATAAACCGCTCGTTAGCCAAGTTAGGCTATGCAGCCACTCCATTTCAATACCATACACTTCGGCTGTTTCACCATTAACAAATGTCATGGTGTAATCTTCATCACCCACCGATAGCACATTTTCAATAGGTGATTTAATATCTTTATAAAAAGCAGCAATACTATAATTATCGCCATTATCGCCATAATACTCAAAACGGGCGTCATAGTTTTTCAATGGACTGCTTTCAAGACCTGATTTTCCAATAGTACGAATATCGGTTAGCGGGTCATAATAAGCCACTGGCACAACCTCACGTATATCTGGGCGCACTACCGTTTCACCATAACCCAAGCGCAATTGATAATTACTATCTTTTATGTAAGTAACTGACAATGCAGGAAAAAAATCATGAGTTAAAATAGTACCATTTTCAATTTTTTCAGGAGAGTAAAAGATATCTAACTCAGCTTTTGAGAAAATTAAACTTGACGTACCAACAGAGACTTGTTTGAACTCTTCATATCGTAAACCACCACTAATGCGCCATTTATTATCATAAAACACATCAAATTCACCATAATAGGCATCTGTTTTCTGTGCGGCTAAATAATCATCTGCATCAGGAGGCGTTGGTTCATTGAAATCAACTAAGAATGAATGTGTATCGACTAATTCGTCAGTAAGATAACTCGTAAGGCCTAATACTTTATCTTCATTCTCATTAACTGGTATAAAAACCCCTGAATCATTGTTTACCACAAAAGCAGAGGTATTATAAAGGCGAGCTTTATCGGTAAAGTCATAACCAGCCTTAAATTCCATTTGAAAATTACCTACATAAACCGGTAATACTAAATTACCACCATAAGACTTAACATTATCTTCTAGGTCTATGAAAGAATATACTACGCGATTATCATCACCCGCTATTTCTGATTTACTGTACGCACCATCAACATAGCTATCATCGAATTTATACGTTGCATCAATTGGAATTTCAGTTTTTGCGGTAGATTCAGTGTATTGCCAATCGAAACCTACACCACCATAATCTAAAAAGGTATGTTGACCAATAGCTTGCGTAATACGCAGTTCACGATCTTCATAACTAAATTCATGGATTCGCTCGGCTTGACCATTCCCAAAAATAGTATTTACCGTACTACCATTTGGGCTTTGTAATATGCCTACTTCCGTTTTATCCTCTGAATCAGTTAAATAAATCTCTGATAAAGACACACTATGCGTGTCTATTTCATAACCAAGGCTTAATACACCATTTAATCGTTCATTTTCTGTGGTAACTAAAGATTCTGTCGAGGTATTATAACAAGAGTTAGCAATATCAGCTGTCGTTAATAATTGTGTACTACAATCGTCAGAAAAATTCTCACTAAGCACTGCTTGAAACTTTTTTGAGCTTTGCCATTCATTTTTATAAGAGCCCGCAAGTAAAAAGCCAATTTGACCACCAAACCAGCTTTCAGAAAAACTATTACCAATGTGTGCTTTAATACCATAATTGGGATCTAACGATTCATCCGTCATTTCCATATTACGTGGTAAAGACTTTAACAAGTTGCCATTAATAACTCTTGCTTGTTCCGCTTTATCATCACCGACCAAATGATCATTATTGATAATACTACGTAAACTAAAATCGCCTTTGTATTGAACGATAGCGTCACTTAGTTCTTTAGGAATACCATCATCATTGCGATTATAGGTATATCCCGAACCTGAATTGGAATTATATCCTGCACCTAATTCTACACCTACCGTAAATTCTTTCGGTACTGTTTTAGTACGAATATCAACATTACCGCCGCCAAATGCCGCGGGCATAGAAGGAGAGTAAACTTTTTGTACTGATAGACTCTCAATAATACTCGCGGGGAATATGTCTAGTGGTACAACATTTCGCGTTAAGTCAGGGCTTGGAATACTGGCGCCATTTAAACGCGCACTTGAGTAACGTTCACCCAAACCACGTACATAAATATACTTACCATCAACCAATGTTAACCCCGTAACACGACGTAATGCCGAGGCAGCATCACTATCACCTGTTCTTGATATTTCATCTGCTCCTAATATATCAGCAACAAAAGCTTGATTTTTTCTTTCCCCAATCACGGCGGCAGCACTACCTTTCAAACGGCTAGCGACCACAACAACTTCTTCCATTGCTTCTTGTTGAGCTTGTGTATCTTGCTCTTGAGCAACGAGGTTATTGGTGTACGATAACAATCCAAAACTAACCGCAAGTGTCAATTTTTTGAGTTTATGTTGAGTTTTCATATGGAAATTTTATCCTCAAATAAAAAATAGGCACACCACGCATGTAGCAAGTAGGTACCTATTTTTATAAGCTATTCTTTATAAAAATTTACAAACAATTTTTGTAAATTAGTGTAGAAAAACTGAGATTAATCTAGATCTGCGGCAGTTATGGCAGTCTCTACCCACTTGTACCAATCTGAGCCTGTGTCTTGGTCTGAAACGGCTCCAACATGACTTACTTTTTCAAAGAAGCTGTCATTCAAAGACGATAAGTCATTCGCGGTTACCGTAATATCTGTAGAAGCAGTGTTTGTCGCAAAACCATTAGCAGCAAGTACTGAAGCATTACCACCTATACGTTCGTTGGCAGCACTATTGTCAAACCAGTCTGTTTTCGCTGTGCCTTGTAATGCTACTGGCGCTTTGCTACCAAAAACACTGTCGCCTTTAAATTCATTGATGCAAGCCATTGCTGAGCTAGTAAAAGAAAGCTTGTCAGCATTTTTCTCGCCATCACTTTTAAATTGCACACAGTCAGTACCGTTGGTTCCGTCAGTTTTTACCATTAATACGTTGTAGTACATGCCTTGAATAGCATCATCAAATTTAAAGGCTTGTGATGGGTCACCGTCACGTAAAGACTTACCGTCAGTCGTAATAACCGTTACGTTGGCGATAATTGGGTTGGATGCTGGCGCTTGACTGTATTCGCTACCAGAGTTTTTCTCACCATCAGTTTCAAAACCGTTATTCCCCATAAATAATGGCGTACCTGCAGGGAATTTTTCTTCTGGTTTTTCTTCCACGCCACTTTTATCAACAATGGCTGGGCTAATGACTTCTCTTTTACTTTTAACGGTACCGTGTTTAACCACTATGAATTGAGCTTTACCTTGCCAACCACCATCAATATCAATACCGTCATCTTGCGTATCTGTTACGACAATGTGCTTAAGTGTTGACGCACCACCAAAAAACTCAATACCATCATCAAAACCTTGATGAATGTGAATATAATCAAAAGAAGTACCTGAGCCAACACCGTTTAAGGTAAGTGAGTTAAGATCGTCACCAGCACCACCTGTTTTAGGGCCAGAGCCTGCATACCAAATTTTAGCGTATTGAATGGTGCCACTGTTATCTGCATTATCATTACCGCCAAAGTGACTTAACACCCCTTCAGTAGGCGCGTTACAGGTTCCTGCATCACGTTCTACATCAGTACATTGATTAGTAATACCAGAGCCGTTAATGATAATGCCCCCCCAATCCGCAAATTGCGGACCGTCACCAACAACATCTAAACGGTTATAAGCATTAGCAGAAGTAAAGTTAATCGGTTTATCAATGGTACCAACCGCATTGATTTTTGCGCCTCGGGCAACACGAATAATCGCTTCACCCGAATCAAACGCTAAATTAGCACCCGCTTCAACAGTTAAAGTAGGACCATTAGCAACGACTGTACAAGATGTTGTAGTATTACAGTCTTTACCAATCAATAATGCTCCGTTAAAAACATGCACTCCGTCACTGGCAAGTTCAGCAAACGTTAAATCTTCTGTGATTTCAACATTTTTACTGGCAAAAGCTGCACTATAAGAGCAATCTTGACCATCGAAAGCACCTTGTAGGTCACCACGTGTTGCACATGGGTTGGTATCGCCAGTATTAGGTGTGGTGTTACCTGAATTATTGCTACTGTTGTCAACACTATTGTCATTTACTGTAGGCGTAACATTAATGTCTCCACCACAACCAGCCAACGCTAATGCACCAGCAACTATACTTACTTGAAATATTTGTTTTAATTTAATTTGCATTTTATCTCTGCTCCGCAGAATTGTTGTAGACCAAGCAATACCAGTTGGTATCAAGATTATTTGGGCTGTATGCTACAAGAGAAAAATGACAGAAATGTTTTAGAAGTGTGACTATTTGATGTCATTAATATTTCAGAAAAATGACAGCGATGGTAATGACAGGCACAAAAAAAGCGCCGAAGCGCTTTATTTAAAGTATCTATGTAAATGTTTCAGGGACGTCATCCCCGTGGTGTATTAATCGGGGATCCTGTTTCTACAAAGCAATGAGACTTCGAAGAAGACGTTTACAGCAAAATTCTCTGGTAACTACATAGTAATATTATTTATAAATGGTAACCGACTTCTTCATGTTCAGCCTGATCTAAGCCGTTAGACTCTTGCTCTTCACCAACACGTAAGCCATCGGTCATCAAACCGACCAATTTAAGAATGATATAAGTAACGACTGCAGTATAAACTAGTGTAGAAACTATGCCGATAAGCTGAACACCAACTTGTTCGGCCATTGTAGCAATGCCTTCAGCAAAACCAAAACCACTAAATACACCTAAACTTGTTGCTGAGAATACACCCACTAATAACGTCCCTAAAATACCGCCAACACCATGTACAGGAAATACATCTAACGAATCATCAATTTTTAATTTTTGCTTAATATAAACCGTTGAATAGAAACAAACAAAACCTGCGCTAATACCGATAACTAACGCCCCACCAGGTCCGACAAAACCAGAGGCTGGTGTGATAGTACCTAAACCTGCCACCATACCAGTAACGGCACCTAAAACACTGGCTTTACCAAACTTTTTCCACTCAATGGCAGCCCAGGTTAATGTACCTGCGGCGGCAGAAATATGCGTAACCAACATAGCCATAGAAGCATCACCATTAGCAGCTAATGCACTACCACCATTAAAGCCAAACCAGCCAACCCATAACATACCTGCACCAGTCACAGTCATGGTTAAGTTATGTGGCAGCATAGGTGTTTTTGGAAAGCCACGACGTGGACCAACAACAATTGCAGCAACTAAAGCAGCAGTACCAGCCGTAATATGAACCACAATACCACCAGCGAAATCATAAACGCCCATTTCTGATAACCAACCGCCACCCCAAACCCAATGGGTAATAGGTGCATAAACAGCAAGTAACCAAATACCACTAAAGAGTAATACCGCTGAGAACTTCATACGCTCAGCAAAACCACCAATAATAAGCACTGGCGTAATAACAGCAAAAGTCATTTGAAACAGCATAAATAAGCTTTCAGGAATATCTCCTGACAACGCATCTTTAGGAATTCCGTGCATCATCACCTTACTAAAATCTCCGATAAAAGCATTACCTTCACCAAAGGCTATGCTATAACCGACTATTAACCACAAGATTGATGAGATAGAACCGATAGCAAAACATTGCATTAATATTGATAACACATTCTTTTTACGAACCAAACCACCGTAAAAAAGAGCGACTCCTGGTAAGGTCATCAATAAAACCAATGCGGTAGATGTTAATATCCAACTGGTGTTTGCACCATTTAACTGCCCTTCATCCGCCCAAGCAGTACCTGAGATAAAAAAGCTAAGTAAGGTTAAACACAAGATTAATGCTTTGCTCATAGTTGTTTCCATAGTGAATAATTCAATAACTGTCTTGAACAAAGCACAAAACAAGCCAAAAAATAAAGCACTAAATTTCAATACGTTAAAAACATCATGCATTAATATGGTGCCATAGCGCACCATAAAAGCACAAAATACGCATCTTACGCTCTAAAAGAGTGCATGGCGCACAAAATAAGTGAAGCCTTTCCCTAAACAGAGCTAAACGAAGCTAAACGAAGCTAAAGTCATTTTAATTCCCACTGAAATCCTGCACTTTGCTACAATAACCGCCATATAATTAATGGTTAATCGACGGTAAGAAAATGGACTCACAACTAAGCTCAACTGCGAATATTGAAATCACACCAATTATTGCGTTTTTCAAAAGCCTGCAAGATAAAATTTGTCAGGCATTAGAAGAAGCTGACGGTACTGGAAAATTTATTGAAGATAACTGGCAGCGCAAAGAAGGCGGCGGTGGTAGAACTCGGGTAATGACCGATGGTTCTGTTGTTGAGCAAGGTGGGGTAAACTTTTCTGTGGTATCAGGTGATAAATTACCACCATCAGCCACGGCTCATCGCCCAGAGCTTGCCGGAAGAACGTGGCAAGCTTGTGGTGTTTCACTGGTTATCCACCCCAAAAACCCAAACATCCCTACTTCACACGCGAATGTACGCTTTTTTATTGCCGAAAAAGAAGGTGAAAAACCCGTATGGTGGTTTGGCGGTGGTTTTGATTTAACACCTTTTTATCCTAACGATGAAGATATTCAGCACTGGCATCAAACTGCGCACGATTTATGTCAGCCTTTTGGTGACAATGTATATAACGATCATAAAAAATGGTGTGATGAGTACTTTTATTTAAAACACCGTGATGAAACCCGTGGTGTTGGTGGATTATTCTTTGATGATTTAAATCAATGGGATTTCGACACCTGTTTTGATTATGTCAAAGCCGTTGGCCAAGGTTTTATCGATGCTTATGTACCTATTATGCAGCGTCGCAAAGATGAAATTTATGGTGAGCAAGAACGTCAATTTCAACTGTATCGCCGTGGTCGTTATGTTGAATTTAACTTGGTATTCGATAGAGGCACATTATTTGGCTTACAATCTGGCGGTAGAACTGAATCAATTCTGATGTCTATGCCACCACTTGCACGCTGGGAATATAACTTTCAAGCCGATGAAGGCTCTGCTGAAGCTAAGTTAGCTGATTATTTAAGTCCAAAAGATTGGCTTAACGTATTGAAATAAAGTCTGATGAGACTTTAATTAGAGTTAATTAACTTCAATCAACCTGCTTAGATAGGTTGTAAAATGAAAGTCTTATTTAATGACGGCTAGTATTAATCTGTTAAGCCGCCATTAAATAAGACTCTCGTCTTACATTTTTAGCTTTACGCTGATATGAACCTTTACCTTTTTTTGCTTTAACCACCTGCATTTTATAAACCTTTGAGGTAACTAATGCGGCTAAAAAATTCCCTTTAATTTGGCCTCTTCCTAGTTCTGTTTCATTATTGCCAGCTTTCGCTAATGGCTTTTTCTGCTTACTCATGATTTATCCTTTTAAAGTGTATTACTTATATACATTAAAATTATTACGTTAAGGTCATTACGACAATGTAATGCCTGTTTATTATACATGTGGATCGTCACAAATAATAATAAACGTGTCACTGAATGAGAAAATCCAACATATTAGTTACGCTTTATGACAGCTCCTAATCTTTGAGATTAACCTCCAACATGATCACTAATACCACAAAAAACAAAGAAGACATAAGCTATTACAGCTAATTAGACAGGTTGGATTAGATTTTGTATCGATAATGCCTGCTTCACCGGCTCCCATAAGTGGTGCGGTGTTTTAACCGTGACGCTTATGGGGGTCCGTTTGTAAGCAATTGTTAGGTATTAAATACCAACCATGTTTTCGATAATATAATCCCATCAAGGGCATGACTATATTTTTGAGAGTAGGCTCATTCTAATCAGGGTTACTGTTTTAAGTGCCACTCACATGTACAGGATCCTGGTTGAAGTATACAAGAATTTCCGTCAGTCCCTGTCGGTACCCCGCTACATTCTTCGGCTATCATATCGCTACAATCAAAAAAATCAGTATTATCGCAAGTACAGGTATTCGTTTCAGAGTCACATTTGTATTCGGATACGCTTATTACTAAGTCAGGGTGTGCAGCACTAATAATCCTCAACTGTCTAAGAAGATGCATGTATTCTTTAGGGCTAATTTTGTCAGCAATACCCATTTCTCTAAGTTTTGATGGATCAAGCGTAAGCCTTCCATTAATGCTAATTGTTTCTTTGTCGATGGGTTTAATCACGAGATTATATTCGGTTGATTTTTCGTTATATTCAGCAAAAGTAAATTGTATCGGTAATATTATCAGCATTAGAAGCAACGAGCTTTTTAGTATTTGTTTTAACATGATAATTATCCTTAATAAGCTCCTAAAATTTTATGAGGATCCAGCAGGAGCGTAACTGAATATTCTGGTAACATAACGGGCTTGTAGAATAACTCGTTTATTATAAATCCCCCAAAAAATAGGGGTACTAAGTGCATTACCTATATCGAGTTAATCATCTACAGTGCGATACAAGAGCACAAAAATTTAGCTGTTTTGGCTGAATTAGTTATTCTACAGCCTCAACGCCTCACTAAGAGGCAAATAATTGTTGGCTAAATAAGCGACGCAGGAGCAAAAACCAACTGTTATTTGTCATGCTTGAGTACCTTATAGTTGCCTAAGCTCCATGATTTCGAATTCTGTAGGAAGGATTGAGCCAAGATCATCTAAAGAAGAACTAAACTCCTGTCGCCCCTCCAAAATATCGCCTTGCCTGGGCATATTGAATGTCATACCTTCTACGTAATCTTTAACTAAGGTATCAAACTCAACAGAGCCAACAGCTTCCCAACCACGTTGTACTATGTCAGCTAATTTTATTGCATATTCTCCTAAATTAATTGGTACTAATTGATTATAGAAGGTATCTCCTAATTGTGGGTAACACTGAAACATGTAGCCCAAATAACAGGCTAAGTAATAGTTGTGATACAGAGAGAAAAGAATAAGGGAAAACAGAGGGAAATGTGAAATTTTGTGAAATTATGCGGAATTAAGTGGTTCAGTATTTTAAAAAGACTTTCAAATGCTGAAAGTCTTTTTTTAGGTGTGTTAGATGTAGTAGTTCAGAACTGCTTAGGTCAGTAATGCGACTTTGAAGACCTAAGGTTTTAGTACCATAGCAACCGCTGTGGGGCAGTAAGCGGTCATAAATTGCGAACCAAAATCACTATATCTAGCAGTCACAAGAGCACATTGATCTTGCCTTATAAAACGGAATTGAATAATGAGTGCATTAGGTATTTTAATAAGCTTTAGGGAATTAACTTAACTTAATTATACTATTTACATGGTGTTTTTTAATCCGACTTTTATTCTCGTTAGAACAACAATGCGCTCTTTGTTGCCTTTGTTTTCTTGTGATTTGTACAGTTTTTTGTGATTTTATCACGGCTTTTGACGAAAGATATTCATTTAATTGATCTCAACCCAGCTACAGCCAAGAAAAGATTAAATGAGTATTCTCACTTTATTTGAAAATATACAAACACCGTAAACTCTCAATAATGAAACTATACTATTTTTCTTGGGATTCAACGCGTAAACTTACTATCAATAACAAAGCTCTTACAGCTTTTTCCGTTATCTTTTTTTCATTATTAAGTACAAGGACACATAAATACTAATGATCATTCAACAGCACAGCACTGATATTGAAACCCCAACAGGTACTATGCGTACTTATGTTTATCATCCTCAAGCATCGGGTAAGTTTCCCACTGTTATTTTTTATTCTGAAATATTCCAACAAACTGCGCCAATAGCAAGAACGGCAGCGCTGATGGCTGGACATGGTTTTGTGGTATTAGTGCCTGAGGTTTTTCATGAACTAAACCCGATAGGCACGGTATTAGGCTACGATGATGCAGGTAAAGACAAAGGTAACCAAGATAAGTGGGCTAAGCCTTTAGAACATCACGATAGCGATACACAAACCTTAGTCGATTTTATTCAACAGCAAGATTACTGCACTGGAAAAATTGGCACTATGGGTGTTTGCATTGGTGGTCACCTCGCTTATCGCGCTGCTTTAAATGAACGTATTTTAGCTGCCGCTTGCTTATATGCCACCGATATTCATTCGGGCGATTTACCCAGCGAAAAAGGCAATGATTCTCTAACGCGTACCAAAGATATTAAAGCAGAGTTACTGATGATTTGGGGTAAGCAAGACCCACATATTCCTGATGAAGGTCGCATGATGATTCATAAAAACTTGTTAGCTTCAGGTAACGTTTTCTCATGGCATGAGTTTAATGCTTCGCATGCATTTATGCGTGATGAAGGTGAACGTTATGATCCTCAACTTGCATTAAGAGTG